>Ga0209645_1000280_pt1 | contig 27367 bp, 34 predicted proteins | sample ETNvirenome_6_30_FD_184070 | JGI IMG/M metagenome (GOLD analysis project Ga0209645, IMG submission 184070) | Marine viral communities from the Pacific Ocean - ETNP_6_30 (SPAdes) (version 2) | ecosystem: Environmental > Aquatic > Marine > Oceanic | place: Pacific Ocean | collected 2013-06-19
TGTATAAGCATCGGGGAAAAAGCTCGCGTCCTATCTAATATGCTAGGCGAAGAAGAGAAGCTGATTATAGAGAAATATAGCTAAATTAACCCTGATGCGGAGGAGGAAGCCTGTGTGCCTCCCTGTCCAGCCTGCGTGCCTCCCTGTACAGAGACTGCTGAATCGCCTCTTCTCTCTCCCTTTGCTGTTCCCGAAGCGCCTTATCGGCTTGCTCAGCCTGTTCTCGTTGAATGTCCAGATCATCCGTTGCTTGTTGGTTCATCATTTGCTGGTCGTAACTGCCACTCCACTCATCCTGAGGCCAGCGAGGGCTAGGCCAGCTTATGGTTGGCTTCATTGGGGGTGTATCAACGCGATCTGAACCAGGAAGCGGTGGCATTACCTGTGGATTAAGAGCTTCTTCTAACGGGCCTCTCATATCGCTAGTATCAAAAGGATTGCTAGGTGGTCTCTGTTTCAACGGCGGAAGCCTTGGCGACTTAAACGGACTGTTATCTTGCCCAACTCCAGAGTTCCATTTGCGATCTTGATAATTCTTCACCGTATTCTCCTTGGCTTTGCATTGCTTTACCTCCTGATTATACACGACCACTGAAATCATTTCAGGGGCTGCCGAATCAAACTCTACCAAAAAACAATTCCACGTTGATTTCGAGCGGTATCAGGCGGCCTTTTTACGCCTTTTGGCCTATAGGGGTGAAAAAATCTGTGAGTGGGACGTAATATAGTGTGTTCGCAGTTGGGGGGCAAGGCGGGGGCTATTGCCGAGTCAAACAAATTCCCTAGCACGAGGGTACGCCCTGCACGTTCTTTTCTCACCATCTCGGTCAATGCGACGGGCACATCTACCCGACTGAAGTCGGGCGAGAAGATGCCCGCACATTAACCTTTTAACGACATAGGAGATACATTATGTCAACCCAAAGTAAACCCCAGATGAAACTATCCGCACAGCCTAAGCTAAGCTACACCCAGCTAGAGCAACGTAAGGCAAAGGCCACCCGCATACCGAAAGGGCATAGTCACGAGGCTGTGTTGTCCGGCAGTGCTGAGGTCGTTGATGTCCCGCTGACTGATGGCGAGGGCAGGCTTCAGCTCCAGTACGTTGTCGACGGGGAGGTTCAGTTCAAGAAGCCCGTGCAGGTGCGTGGTGGCAAGACCTACCTGTATCCGCATACCCCATTCGCTACTGACGACCAGCTGAAGGCTCAGTTCGTACCTACCGTGTTCCTATCCGTTAGCGGTACAAAGCCGGAGACTACGAGGATAACGCTTGAGTATGTCGAGGGTGAGCACCTAGCAACTGGCGACGTATTTGAAGTGGCGTGTGAGATGGGCACATTCGTGGACACTGCGGGGACTATGGAGTTCATCGGAGTGGACGATTGTGCTGGCAACCAGTATCTAGACCACATCAAAGATATGCTTGTGTTCATGGGTATCACCTCACACACTCTTGGTGTCGAAGATACCATGGAGTGGATGGTTGCTAACAAGCGAATCGTAATGGTAACTGATGGAGGCATGGCTGGTAACACGCTGAAATCTGTACTGTAAACAGGTTCAAGGCACAGGCATCTAACGGTGTCTGTGTCTTTTTTTATCTTCACCAGAGAGCTATCAACTGGGGAGAATTCTTGACGTGTTCTTCACATTGGTAGCTACTTTTATTTTCTAGGAGGGGTCAATGTATATACCATCCGTTAGCAGAGTCTGACAAAAACCCCTACTCCCTCGTTCCTCGGGACTAGAAATTTTTGCAGACTTAGGAGACAGAAATGAGTGCAGAACAAGAACACTATATCATGTTCGTATTAATACCAGCCATCATCGGGGTGGCTGCGTTAATCAGCTTAATCTACAAGAAACTACAGGGAGATCGGTGATGTCTGGTGTGTACAGCACCCTGACAAAAACCCTTTCTCCCTCGTTCCTCGCTCGTCAGTTTTTTGCAGGGTGAGAGGACTAACAGAATCAGATTGATGGCATGTCGTCATCAGTCACTTTCATTAACGCCATTTATAATCATAAGGAGATTCAACATGGCTACTATTAATAACCTTAAGCAAGTCAAAGAAACCACCGAGAGCCACATGGAAGGCTTGCAAGACATCATGGTCTACGGTGACACGGAATGGCAGTTCGTTGACGACAGTCAGCGAATTGATTGGCTCGTAAGAGATAGCGAAGGCAACGTGGTAACAACAGCACCAAACGAGGGCAGTAAATACCACCGCATTGAGCGTATCAACAACGCAACTGGGTTCGATGATAACGGTCAGCCTATCATCGAGCGTATGGCAAATGCGTTTGCACCATACGACATCAGTTACGAGGCCTTTATGAATGAGCATGACAAGGACGAACAGGGTCGTGCTAGATTGCACATCCGAATCAACCACTGTCTGCTCACTGCCAAAGATGAGCAAGGTGGGGTCATGATATTCCCATCCGCTATCGGACTGGCTGAAGAGGTGACACTCGAAGACGGTACCCACACACTGAAAGAAGTACAGTCAGTACCAATTCAGAAGTGGCGTAGCAGTACCATCAAAGGCTTTAACCTTGCAGGATACGGTCAACGCACCGACATCCACATGCTTGAAGCTGACGGTGTTAGCACAGTAGTAGTAACAGGAATCGAAGAAGCTCTGTTCGATGACAGATTCGATTGCTTGCATGTTAAGCGTACTCAACCCACCAAGCAAGCGGGGCCGAGCGTTAGCGTAGCATCTGTCATCAGTGGCAATGCGACAGCTAAACAAGAGCAGCAAGTTGACGAAGACATCTTTGTATAAGCTGAATGTGACCTGTTAAGTACATCTTAAAGACATTAATATACCCTCGCGGTTCATACGATATACATCCAAGTGCATTGTGTGGACTGCGGGGGTTTTTTTATTGACATTGCATTAGCGTACCACATACATCCGTTAGCAAAGGGAAGGATAGATGGATACAAGACGAGAACGTCAGCGAATATTTATAGGAGGAGGAGATAGGCGACATCAAATAATGTACCACTCACATACATGTTGCTTGAAACCGTCAGAGATATATGAATTAGCGGACATGATAGCAGTAAAACAGTATGGAAAACAGAGATGGTTTAACGTAGTTAAGCCCAGGTTTGCCGGTGAAGGTAAGCTTGATTGTTGTATCGAGGTAGTTGAGAAGTTTATATCCGATAAAGGTTCCGACCCAAAGGATACCAACTACCGAAAAGTTTTTGATTATGTAAAGGAAATGGATCAATGCAAACTACCAATTGCGAAACCAGTTATTACTTCAACACTGCAACCAACACATTTCAAATGAACCTATCTAATGGATGGAGCATTGAGTTTGAGATGAAGGACAAGGAGATACTACGTAATAAGTATGGCGAACGAGAGGAAGTGCTAATGAAATACGGCAGCATGGATATGAAAGTATATGACCCAACTAATAGTGAGTACGCACCACTATGCCAAGAGGATGTAAACCCTCAGGAAATTAGTGACATCATAGCACTTGTAAATAAATACGACGAAGAAGATATACCACATGCAAACCTAGTAGATTACGTACAAGCACATGACCTGGATAGTCTGGTAGTATCCAGCCAAGACAGCAAGACATTGCTATCTGTAATTAAATCCAATGACGAGCTAGAACAGATAAGGAAAAACCACGAGCCTCAGCTAACACAAGCTGACCTGCAAGGAGGCAATGACAATGGCTAAAGTGTTAATTGAATTAGAGTTTGATCATGATGTTGTTTCTTCTGAAGAAGTATACAACTATCTGTATGAGCTTTTGGAAAACGAGTGCTTAAGTTGGGAGATAGAAACTAATGGTAACTCTAACTGAGAAAGAGCAGACAGTAGTAGATGAAGCATATAGATATTTCGTTGAGCAAGAGCATGAGCCAACGCAAGCCGAGATGTATATGTGGACAGCAAGAAGAATGCAGAAGTACATGATGGCTGACTCACCTATGAATCGTCAGCAACTAGGTGTGCTTGAAGCAATCGTATCATCCTTACCTTGGGAGAAAGATAAATGAAAAAGTTATTAATAGTATTGTTGTGCGTATGCCTGGTATCCATGGCTGGATGCAGGACATTAGTAGTAAGTAGCGACGCTCAAGTAGAAGTGTTTCGCTGGTAGTAATGGGTAGGGCTGGCGAGTCTGTGCATATATCTCTTGAGTGCACACTAGGTGGGGATCTAGATGTACTCGTCAGCCCACTTCCATTGAGGAGACAACATGCAATACGAACACTTAACAGCAGAAGAACGTGAAGAGTACCACGCCTGGTTGGACAAGAAAGAACAGGAGGATATAGATTACCGGGAACGTATGTTAATTGGACTAACAGATATTAAACCTTTAGAAGGATACGAAGGATGGAAGAAACTAAAGCAGGACTGCAACTGACACTTGACTGTGATGGTGCAGTGAACACGGTGTTCCTTGAGTTCAAGGATATAAGCAAGGGAAACCTTGCAACACCTACACTATGCTCAATGCTAGGCGGTTCGATAGAGAACTTAATAGCAATCAGGCAGATACAGAAAAAGAATGGTGTGATCAGCAGCTTTGAAGTTGATCTAGTTAAATTAACCCAAGCGTTTGAAAAGATAGAGGAAAGTTATAGAGATGAGCGAGAAGATAAACAAACTGATGGGAACGATAGCGATAACCAAACCCCACGTAATGAAGATGAGGGATGCGAGTAAAGCTATTGATGAAATAGAAGGATACTTTAGCCACATACCCCTGACGATAACAAGACCAGACATACCCATACAAACAAACGTAGAGATGGCATTAAGGGCATCGTTCAAGATCGTAGCTGGATACAAAGAAAGGTTTCAAATTGAAAGGCTATGGCAACCCAGAGCAAGGGTAAGAAACAAGTGGAAGTTCGGGTACTTAAAACCTATATCAAGAACAAGCCCGGACGATACGGATACAGCTGAGTATCACCACATAGGATACGCATTGCTAGTTAAAGACAGTGGAACGACAAGCGGATACAAGATAGAGATCAGCTACAACCACGGGAATCAGTGGCATGCACTAGAGTATGCGACTATACAATCAGGTACTGTACCACTACCTGATAACTACCATCACGAATGCGTTGCGAAACTAGAGGCAATGCTTCTTGAATTACGTGGTAACGCCTGGCCTGAGTTTAATGACAGACTTGGTACAACTCAGACACACAGTATAGTTGACCAGGTATTGAAGATGATATGGGAAGACGCTGTTGAAGTGCAGAAGAATGTGTATTGGATACCAGAAACTGTGTATGAATGGGAGACATTCAGGCAAGACATCAAGCATTTCTGTACAGTATTAGATTTCCCACCAGAAAAAAACCCTGAATCCGTTTCAGCGTTGTTTGAATCCCTAAAGAAAGACGTCGAAGATAACATACGCACTGCAAAGAGAGAGGCAAAGGATGAATTCCAAGGATGGAAGGGAAGACATGCCTTAGAAAGCATGACTAAGGCAGATAAGTATCGAGAAATGTTTGGAGGATTAAAAGAATTCCAGGAACTTGTAGAAGAATTGAAAGACGAAGCAAAGCCATTAGCTTACGAGCATGTTGTTCGTGAGGAAGAAGATGTTTTCAGTGATATAACAATTGATTAGTAGAAAGGTTAGACCTATGAAAAAAGAAAACAAACAGCTTAACTGGGCATACATGATTGCACCTCAAGCAGGTGTGGCTGCCATGGCATACGGAGATCCAGGTACTGGTAAGACAGAGACAATCAAAGCATTAGCTGGTGCAACCAGCAGGCTATGGATACTCAACTCACTAGACCAGAAGGAACCGGAGGCCATGGGTGGATTCCCTAAGCCATCTGAAATCACACATCGAGGCAGGACATATCCAGTAGTAAAGAGAATACCTGAAGAAGACTTCGTGCGTGCCAAGCTTGAGCCATCCGTCATGCTGATTGACGAGTTCACCTGTGTATCAGAGGAGATCCAGGCAGCAGCACTAGGCTGGATGGCATCACCTCCTGAAAACTGCTGGGTATTTGCAGCAGGTAACAGGATTGAGCAGGCAGCTAATGGTAACGAGCTGACCGAACCTATGATTAACAGGATGTTGATCGTAGATTGGGAGGTTGATGTTGATTCATGGAGTGAGGGTATGCACAACGGCGGTGAGTTTAGTCCGCCCGAAGTACCTATCCTACCTACTGGATGGCAAGAGTTCGGGAAGATATATGCTGTACAGATCGCTGAGTTTGTGACTGGAGACACCACTCACTCACGGCCTGACTATCTCAATAAGGTCAACGACCCTGAGCGTATGGGTTTACCATTCCCTTCGCAGCGTAGCTGGACTAACCTCGCTAAGGTTCTAGGTGCAGCTGATTCTGTAGGTGCCAACATGGATACCAAGAATAAGATAGCTGCCGGTATGGTAGGTGAACACATAGCTTTAGAGTTCATGGCATTCCTTGAGCTGAGTGAATACAAAAGCCCAGAGGAAATACTTGCCAACCCTACTGAGACAGAGATACCTAAGCAAGCTCACGTAGCACTATCGTATATACGATCTGTACTAAGAGCTGTGCATAGGCATACAACTGCTGATAGATGGGAGGCAGCCAGGGTATTCCTTGCATATGTACACAAGAAACTACCTGATGTTGCCAAGAGTCTTGAAGCTAAGCTGTATCAGATCAAACCTGATGGGCACAAGCCTAAGAAAGATGAGTTATTCAGTGAGCTAGAAAAAGAAAGGCTAGGATAATGGGGAATAACATGAGTGATTCATTGAAAACAAATGACTTACAAAGTAAAATAATCTACCGAGAAAGCAATAGTTTAAGGAAGGGTCGCCTTGCAGCAGCGAGGCTATGGCCCTTCGCCAGGAATGCTATCTTCTCTATGCGTCCTATACCTGTGAAGGGATTCGGTACGCTAGGAGTTGATAAGCACTGGCGACTAGCTTATGACCCAGACTTTATTGAGACATTATCTGTCGGTGAACTGGGTGGAGTTATCCTTCATGAGCTATTGCACTTGCTTAATAAACATCACGATAGATTTGAGTTAACTAACGACAGCTCAAAGGAAGACATATCAGATTGGAATATCGCTACAGATATAGCAATCAACCATATGTTATCCGAAGAATTCGATGATCAAAGAGCCAGTAAGCACGACAGATTAACCTTACCGTTAGATGTTCTGTACTACTGGAACTTAAGGTACTCAGTACCTGGGCTAGAAGAGATAGAGATAGACGATCACTATAGCTCCGAAGAAAACTATAAAATTATTAAGAGTTATAGAGAGGAAAGAAAGAAAGATGCCAAGAAAAGCAACCATAAACGCACCGACAAAGGAGAAGTTCCTGGAAGTGGACTCCAAGCTGGAGCAACTACAACAGACATCGAGGGCACTGGAGGAGTTGATGACAACAGTGTCGAAGATGGACGAGATAGTTCTGACACAAAGCCAGAACAAGGGAGCAATACAGACACTAGCACAGCAGATAATGCACCTGAATCACACAACGATCCAGTCGATAGTGGAACTGCAGAACAACCTAGTCGAACTCAAGATAACAGTGGATGCCTTGATGTCTCCGCCGATGGAGAACTATCCTGGACAGGGGATGCACAGACCAGACCCTGTTCAGGAGGCCTTCCGCCCGACCTAAGCAGTGTACTTGGTGACCCCAACGACGATGAGCATGGTATTGGTTTATCTAAAGATGAGATAGCCAGCGTCATGAAGGACGTTGCGTATCACACTCAATGCAATGAAGGGTACACGCCTGCAAGCATGAGGCGATGGGCAAAGGGAGTGTCAAAGCTAACGAATGATCCTTGGCGGAGGGTGCTTAATATAGTTAAGTCCGTAACCAAGAGATCAAGAGGGTCAGGTCGTAGGAGATACAACAGGTTTAATTATCGCAGCAATTACAGCAATGTGATATTACCAACGAGATCTCACAACGAACCCAGGATTATGATTTGCTTAGACACATCTGGATCTATGATGGATCTAGACTTTAGCAAGGCACGTGGCCTAGTAAAGAACTTATTCAAGAATCTTAAGCAGACAAACAAGATCGACATATACACAGGCGACATGGCACTAGAGAATGTAGTGTCTATCAGTAAAGACCTAGCCGAGATGGAGTTAACTGGAGGTGGTGGCACTGATGTCGGTGTTCTTATTGAGGAATCTCTCAAGGAAATAGAGCACAAGCCAGACATCATTGTAGCTATCACTGATGGTTACACACCTTGGCCAAGTAAAGACATCGGTATCCCCTTGGTTATAGCCTACACCAGGGACACGCGGATGCACAACACACCCAAGTGGGCAACCAGTATCCTATTGGAGGAGATTTAAGATGGCTAGTTTTAGCAATGTAGTAATAGTTGGTAACCTAACAAGAGATGTTGACTTGCGTACTGTTGCAACCAGGAATGGTGACAAGGATGTAGCAGATATAACAGTAGCAGTTAACGATGGTTACGGAGAAAACCAGGCGGTTAGCTTTATTGATGTCACCCTATGGGGTCAACCAGCTAAATTCGCAAGTGACTTCATGGGTAAGGGGTGGCCTGTCTTAGTGCAGGGTACACTGAAACAGGAAACTTGGGAGAAGGATGGGCAGAAGCGAAGCAAGATCAAGATTGTCGGTAGTACAATTAAGAACTTGAGATCCAAAAGGGAAGCTGAAGAGATGGGGCTAGGTACTGAAACGGTTTCAGCATCTCAACCATCCTTCGATACAAGTGCACCACCATTCTAGTAGATTAGCTAGACCTGCGAGGGTATTGTCTCTCGCAGGTCTTAGCTTTAAGTGAGGAGATAAAGATGAGAGATAGCTATATTGTAGTGCAAGGAAATCCTATTGAAGGGTATCGTTTTATAGGGCCAATGCCATTGAAGGGAGCTAAGCTTTTGGCAGAACACCTAATGCCACAGGAAGATACATACGTAGCACACCTGGAAGAACCACAGGCTATACCTGCTCCGCAAGATGATGACGGGGAGTATCCATTCTAATGAAACTAGCAATCAACGCCAAAGGATTGGCACGAGAAGTATACAGAAAGAAGGATCCAGCAATGGGTAAGGTACTACGTAAGCACTACAAAGATGTGTTTGCTTATGATGATGATAGAATAATCAAGCGGTGTATGAAGCACGTGCCTGGTTCTACATACGAAGAGTGGCTGCCACTGATTGGATAACCTTTGAAGATTTACGGTTACATCAGAGACTCAATAGATCCCGACTATTCTGTAGACGTACAGCGTATAGGGATCGAGTCCTGGTGTAGGCGTAATTACGAACAAGAACCATACGAACACTACACAGATGAAACCCCCTGGGGTGGAGTCAATATCTTTGACCGGCCAGCTGGGTCGGAGCTGTTCGAGATGCTGCAAGCTGGAGACATGATAGTTGGATACACACTAGCTAGATGTTTCACCAGTATACAACAAGCAGCCAGGACAATAGACGAGCTACGAGAGCGTAGCATTATCTTTAACGTCGTCGAGTTAGGCTATGATCTGAACACAGATTACGGTGAACTCATGCACGACTCTGTTAAAACCTGGATAACATTCGATAGTACAATCAAGACCGAACGTATTAAAGAAAGAATTTCAGATCCAGACAAGCCCAGAAATAGACACTCACCTATAGGATACAAGCAAGTAAAGTCTGAAGGTAAATCTTATTTTGTTCCCGATGAAAAGGAACGTCAGATAGTACGTCAGCTAATAGAATGGAAAGACATCGACGGCATCACATGGTCAGAAGCTTTGCGCAGGATGATAGATAAGCCTCGTGCGTCAGGAACTAAGTGGAACCAACAGAACATCCGTGTCGCATACAAGGCAGGGCTAGATGGATTCCCAGGCTGGAAGGGACAAGTCGATCCAGCTGAGATTATCCAAGAGAAGAAAAGGGAAAGCGCAAGGAAGAGGAAGATAGCATCCGAGAAAGAAAAGAAAAGAGATTAACTTCCCCGCCGCGGCCCAGAACTAGGTGGCACAGCCTGCATTCCTCCATGGAATCCACTGCCGTAATCGTATACTGGCCTATAATCGCGAGTAGGTGATGCCAATGACGGTGGAATACGATATGGATCAGTTAATGGATTGGGTGCCTTAGGTATAAGGCTCTCAAGATCAACTAATGGTGGCATCTGTGGATACAAAGCTTCCTGTAGGGGAGGCATTGGCACATGACCCTGCATGCCTGGATGAGGTTGGAGCGAAGGAACAGGAGCACTTGGATACCCAGAAAGAGGGTGATGCCATGGAGTAGGACTCCCAAAATGCGGATCAATACTACCGTCAGGATTAAGGGCAGGATCAGAGAATCGAGGAGACACTCCCTTCATCATCTCATGAAACACATTTTCTTCGTATCTTTTTTGGTCGCTTTCGTTAGGCATGATTATTTCCTTTCTAGTTTTATTCTATCTTTGTTTCGATAGTAGTGATACGTCTATCATGCTCATCTAATCTGCTATCAATGCCATCAATGGCACCCCAGACACGCACGTTCTGTGCCTTCTGGTCAGACATATAGTCTGATAGCGTAGTGTTTATTCTTTTAACTTCAGAGTACAACGCACTCATCCACCAAACAGCACCGGCAAATGCACCGAGTCCTGAACCTACTAAGGATATAACCCCTAGTGCATTGTCAGTAAACCAACTCACCTACTCAATTCCTTCTTCCGTGATCTTACGCAGGTACACATTAACTATAGCGATAGCACACGTAACAACAGCTGCAATCACTGGTTGTTCTGCAATCCATTCGCTTCCAGCAATAGCCGTGAGTGCAGACACAGCCATGCTCCCTACATTAAACCAGATTGTTTTACTTTGATACCACTTTTTCATTAGAAGATTCCCTTCGATTTGATGAATACAAATACTGCTATACCAACGATTAATAATATCACTAACCACTTACGTTTAGAAGCAACTGCCTTTGCTTTTTCTGTGAGTGCGTTGATCTTGTCAATTTTATAGTCACGACGAGAACTTTTTTTGTCTTGTTTGTCGTCTCGCTTATTGCGTCCAACCATGTTTTATTTTAACCTATAAAGTGTTGAAGAAATATTCCGTATACGATACCATTATACCATGTCAAAACCTGTAGATGAAATCCTAACAACCAAAGAAGCAGCTGCAATACTAGGCATTACACAAAGCAGAGTTCGGCAGCTGATACGCGAAGAAAGAATCGAAGCCATTAATAAGAATGGGGGGGGCTGGCTGATAGAAAGAGATCACCTCCTGGAATTTGCATCGCACCCAAGACAAGCCGGAAGGCCGAGGAGAAAGGAGAAGTAATGCTAATACTAACCAGAACTAAAGAACAATCAATACAGATTGGTGATGACGTATCAATCAAAGTGCTCGACATCTATTCAGACAATAGAGTACGGATAGGTATAACAGCACCAAGAGATGTTCTTATATTGCGTAGTGAACATGTCAAAGAAACGCCCGAAGAACACAGAGCTGAGCTTAAGTAAGCCTGAAGCCAGGCATTACGCAGAGAGGATATATATTCTCCTGCTTAATGGTAGGTTCCCAAGCTGTCACAAAGCTATCAATGAAGCTGAGCTAACAGTACAAGGCAGTGAAAAGTCTGCGTTGAACAGCATAGCTATAGCACAGCTAGATCTAAGTGATAGAGTTATCAATCTATTAGACAAAGCTGGGTACAGTTTTATCGGTGATCTAATTGGTGTCGGAGAAGAACATTTACTAGCAAGTATCCCCATGTGCGGGGACAAAACAATTGATCTAATCAAGGGTGCTTTGATGAAGGAGATGATCAAACACCAGCAACAATAAGGAGATTGTTATGAAACAAATCTTAGAAATCTCAGCAGACGAATACTTTTCTTTACCGTATCTCTCTCAGTCTGCAATAAAAGACTTTAGAAACGAAGGGTCTTGGACTTACTACCACAAGTATGTCAAAGGCGATATACAATCCAAGCCCCCGACTGATGCAATGAAGATAGGCTCAGCATTGCATGCCATCATATGCCCTGACATCGACATCGCTGAAACCATTTCAGTGGTGCCTGAATGGATAGACTTTGGCGGGATGCAACCTGAGAAAATTAACCGCCGATTAAAGAAGCATCGAGAATACCTTGCTGACTTTGAGGCAAAGAACAAGGGGAAGATAACACTAACAGCTAAAGACATGGATACAGTTATGGGAATGAGGGAGTCAGTCCTGAACAACCCAGCAATATCTAAATACATAGACAGGCTCACAGCAAAGAGAAGTGAGGTAGTAGCGTTAAACAAAGTTAACGAATACGATTGTAAGGCAATGTGCGACGCCGACTTCTCAGACGAAGGGCTAATCATAGACTTCAAGACAACTCGCCAACACCTAGGTAAAGAGTTTGTTAAAGACGCTATATGGAAGTACGGTTACCAATACCAAGCAGCTCACTACTGCGATGTATTCAACGCAGAAAGATTCCTTATCGTAGCAATAAGAAACTTTCCGCCTTATGAATCCATGGTATTTGAAATGCCAGAAGAGTTTATTGGACAAGCCAGGATGCTTAACTATCAGGTGATAGATAGGATCAAATACTGTGAGTCACTATCGGAGTGGCACTCAGATGGCTGGGGAGAAATTATTAATATCGAGGAGATCATCGATGCCTAAGCATGAATCACTAAGAGCTGCACAAGTAGCGGTAATGAAAGACGTTGGATATGTCCAGAAGAAAGGGCGTGTCGGATCAGGTAACTATGGGTACACATATGCTGGAGAGAAAGAACTTATCGCCCAGCTTAGGCCATCAATGATTAAGCATGGCATCGTTATGTATCCAGATATTTGTGAGGTAGTTAAGACAGAGGACTACACCACAAGCAAAGGACACCGAATGTCTCTGTTCTTAGGTAAGAGGAGGTTTTGTTTTGAACATGTTGAATCTGGTGAGCAGGCTTTTGTTGAGGTCTTTGCTGAGGCTTCTGACCAAGGGGACAAGCGTGCATCAAAGGCTATGACCCTGGCCAAGAAGTATGCACTGCGTGAGTTCTTCTTGATTGAAACGGGGGACGACCCTGATGCACAGGTATCTAAGCGTGCAGCTGGCAACGAAGACTTTCTTAAGAAAGCAATCAGTGCCATCAAGCAAACACCCCTAGAAGGACTCGATGAAAAGAACAAAGCAATCGTCACAGCAAAAGAAATAAAGTGGACTGACGATGAGCTGATAAAGATTAACGATGCACTCATCAAGAGAAGAGAGGAGTTGATGAATGAAGGAGACACTTAATCTCCAGCATATCCATGTCTTATGCTCTATGCTTTTAGATTCAAGCAGCCCACAAGAGCTAGCTGAGTATGGCAAGAGCATAAAGACTTGGAATATGAATGAGCGAACTAAAGAAGTAGCGAGGGAGCTATACACCTCGCGAATGGATACCATCCTAAGTAAAGGAAACGATATAAATGTCTGAACTAATAATCAACAGAGAGATTCAAGAGCTTTTGCCTGAGCTAAGTGAGGCAGAGTACAAGCAACTAGAAGAGAATATCATCAGTGCAGGAGGAGCAAGAGATCCTATCGTCGTATGGAAAGAGCAGAACATTATCATAGACGGTCATCACAGGTATCATATATGTGATATGAATGGCCTTTCGTTTAGCACGAAGATGCTGTCGTTCCCTGACAAGGCTTCTGTGTTTGGGTGGATGGTAAAGAACCAGGAAGGTCGGAGAAACATGACACCCAATGCCATCTCTTATCTGCGAGGAAAGCACCTTAGCGAACTACCAGAAGGTGAAAGAACGCAAGCTGCCAAGGCGTTAGCTGAGTCAGCCGGAGTTACTGACAGGACGGTATGGTCTGACAAGGCATTCGCCGAAGAGGTAGATGAACTACCAGCAGACGAAAAGAAAGAAGTGCTTCAGCGTAAGAAGCGTACCAGAAATGTTGGTGAAAAGAAACCAAAGGCAGAAGAGCTTTGGTATGTACTTGAAGGGAAGCCATACCGAGCAGCGAAGAGAGAACTTCATAGGATACTCGCTGAGATGGAGACTATCTCCGAAGATCCTGTACGAGGCAAGATAATTGCAACTAAGTTTACTCGTATTAAACACAACCTTGATGAAGCGATTGATGCTATTAGCCAGTGTGAACCTGTAGAGGAGTGTAACGGATGCACAGTAGAAACAGCAGCAGGATGCAACAAATGTTTTGGGACAGGGTTCCTAAGCCGCGCAGCCAAGGAAAGCAGGGATCGTTAAGTTATTTCAAAGAGAGGAATTACCAAGCTCAAGCAAGAGAGGCTGTCGAAGAAGCATTCAAATCGTACGACTCTGTTGTCATAGAGCTTGCAACTGGACTGGGTAAGACTGAAGTCTTTACACAGATAATGAAAACGTGGACAGCGGGGCGATGCTTAGTCATCGCCCCGTACATTGAACTAATATCTCAAGCAGCGAAGAAGATCTATGCAAGAACAGGTGTACAACCTGGCATTGAGCAAGGCCCCAACTGGTCTGTCGAAACTCCATGGGGTAGAAGCAAGTATGTCGTGGCTTCTAAGGATACACTTATTTCTAGAGATCCACCTCGTTACGAACGGCTGCGAGATATTGGGTTGGTTGTGGTGGATGAGGCCCACTTATCTATTACAAGCAAATGGAAAGACTTACTTGATTACTATCGAAAAGATGGAGCCAAAGTCCTTGGCGTTACAGCCACAGCAAAGCGACATGATAAAAGAGCAATGCTTAACAACTATGAGTATTGTGCATTCCAATACGGTATCAACCAAGCCATTGACGAAGGCTGGCTAGTACCGGCAAAGAGCTGTTGTGTACAGCTTAAGTCCCTGGACTTAAAGGATGTATCCACTACGAACACAGTGTTCGGTGCAGACTTCAATCAAAAAGAACTAAACAAACTATTAGAAGACTACGAAACAGTAGCGGAGATAGCAGATGTTACCGCAAGAGAAACACGAGGAGAGAAGACCGTTGTTTACTGCTCCTCAGTCGAAGAGGCCAAGCTCGTCGGACAACGACTCAATGACAACTACGGAATCAAAGCCGACTGGATTGCTTCAGACCCCAAACGATGCACGCCACAGCATAGACGAGAGGTTATGCGATCTTTTCAAGAAGACACTGAGGGTATTACTCATGTCTGCAATGTGGGTATCCTTACTACTGGGTGGGATTTTCCTGACCTACGAAACATTGTCATGGCTAGACCCACCAAAAGCCGTGCCTTATACACTCAAATTTTTGGGCGTGGTACTAGGCCTCTCAGTGGCGTGGTTGATTTCGATAATAGCAATGCTGACACTCGGAAGGAATCTATAGAGTTTAGCGACAAGCCTCACTTCAGGATGATAGACCTGGTTGATGCCAGCCTTGCACACAAGATAGTTACGTCAGTAGATGTAATGGGAGGTGAGCTTGGATTCGATGTACTTGCCCGAGCAAAGGACAAGATGATCGAAAAGGAAAAGGCCATGGATCTTGATGATGTGCTGCTCGATGCACAAAAAGAAGTCCGTGAGCAAAGAGAAGCTGAAGAGCGAGAGAGAAGAAGGAACATTAAAGCACGAGCTGACTACAACAAGTTCGATGTTGATCCTACAAAAGGTGGAGGCAGTGGAGTACGCACGAAGAAAAAGGAGAGAGGTGCAAGAATGCCATTCGGTAGATTCAAAGGAAAGTTAGTACGGGACTTAGAAACGTGGTACATAAAGGGAGCCATCTGGCAGGACAGACCTAAGATAAGCAAAGGCTGGTTAAGGGATTCAATGATACGTGAGCTAAACAAGAGGCTTGGATTATGAAGCTGACACGCAAAGAGATACTAGAACTGATGGATGAAAGAAGGGAGTGGGCAGAGAAGCACCCTCGCTGCTGGATATGTAATGCCACCAGTCACGCAGGATTCCCCCTGGAAACACACGAGATAGAGAAGAGGAGCCAAGCACCACACCACAAGTGGGCATCCCTGGTAAACTACTTCCGTGTGTGCAAGAAGTGCCATATGGATGACGTTGAAGACATGACTCATGCTGAACAGTTAGCATACAAGAGAGTTTATGATCCAGAAAACTACGATAGAATAGAGTGGATGAAACTAAAAGACCCTGAACTCAAAGCACCAAAGAGAGTAGAAGCATGGGAAGTAAAAGAAGCTCACGAAAAGTTCCAAGAAAGAGGGTGGAAATAACTATCCCTTATCCGCCAAGCGTAAACACATACTGGAGAATGGCCAGGGGAAGGATGATTATATCTAAGAAGGGGCGAGAGTACCGAGATGCAGTAGATGTTGCAGTAAAGAATCACTTCGATTCAGAAGAAGTAGAAGACCCAAGACCACTACTAGGTAGACTCAAGGTAAAGATCAAAGCAATCATGCCAGACAGGAGGAGAAGAGACATAGATAACATAGCCAAAGCAACACTAGATGCACTAGGATACGCTGGAATATACGGAGATGACGAACAGATAGATGATCTTCGGATAGTGAGAGGAGAAGTGCTAAAGCCAGGCTGCCTTGATATAGAAATAACCGAGAAGAAGCAGGTATAATGGGGAAATACCTCTAGGGAATAGAACATGACAACAATAACCGAAGTTATAGCTAATAACATTGACGATGGGTATGCTGAGTACGAAGACTACTACAGCAGTGGAGCCAGTTGCAGCAGTGTTAATAGCTCTAACACTCTAATAAGGTTTTATGCGCGGTCGGACTATGGCGACCAGGCTATGCACTGGAAAACTTGGGAGCCATACCTTAGATTCGAGACAGTCAATGTGCCTCAGGGAGCAACGATAACAGATGCAAAAATACAACTCGCTTTTCATTCAGATATAAGTAGTTCAGGGCAATCAGTAACAATACGGGGAGAAGATACAGACGATGCGTCATCAGCAGCCAGTAGTTGCAGTTCTTTTGGAGGCGCTACAAGAACATCAGCAAGTGTAACATGGTCGTTCGCCTCTAGCATGAGTGCTGGTACGTTTTACGACACAGCTGACATCTCCACTATTGTCCAAGAAATAGTTAATAGGACTGGCTGGTCTGCTAATAACGATATGCAGTTCTTCTTTGAAGACCATAGTTATGCTAGTAGCACGAACTGGCTTGCAGATTTTCGTAGCAAAAATTACAGTGGTAGCACTTATACTCCCAAGTTAGTAATAACATACTCAACAGCATCCGCTAACGCCGTCCCAATGGCACTTAATACATATCGACAAATGAGGAACAACTAGAATGTTTCTAAAAAAATCTACAGCTTACAGTTTCCGTTTCGGGCCATTCTTAGATGACACTGACGGAAAGACTGCGGAAACCGGGCTTACTATTAGCCAAGCAGATATACGTATATCTAAAGGCGGATTGGCATTTGCCTCGAAGAATGAAAGCTCTACGTCTACACATGATGAATTAGGATTCTACCAAGTTACGTTAGATGCAACAGACACAAACACATGTGGCGAGCTGCTGGTAGCCTGTCATGAATCTGGAGCATTACCAGTATTCAAAACTTTCTTTGTGCTAGAAGCGGATATATATGATGCCTTGTTTGCTACCAGTGCTAGTGCTTTTGATAGCAATGCTAGGGTCGATGTGGCTAGCATCGAAGGTTCTGATGCCACCGACCAGATAAACGCTGCATGTGACACCGCTTTGTCGGACTACGATGCTCCTACAAAAGCAGAGTTGGATAGTGCGTTTACTGAAATTAAAGGCGGAAGCTGGTCAGCATCTACGGATACACTTGAAGCTATCCGAGACAGAGGCGATGCTGCATGGGTAACGGCAACAGGCTTTAATACAACTACGCCACCAACAGCAGCAGCTATACGTTCAGAAATAGATAGCAATAGCACCCAGCTTGCAGCCATCGTAGCAGACACGAACGAGCTTCAAGGAGACTGGGCCAATGGCGGTCGTCTTGACTTGCTTTTAGATTCAGCCATATCAAAGATTGATGTCGTCGATGGCATTGTAGATAACATATTAGTTGATACTGCAGAGATCGGTACAGCCGGGGCTGGCCTAACAGCCGTGCCGTGGAACAGTGCTTGGGATGCGGAAGTTCAAAGCGAATGCAATGATGCCTTAGTTGCAATTGGGCTTGATCATATAGTCTCAGCTTCCGTAGCAGGATCAGATATAGCAGACAACTCTATTGTCGCTAAGCTAGTCAGTAAAGAATCCACTGCCGACTGGGATGATTTTGATAACACAACAGACAGCTTACAAGCTATACGAGATAGAGGTGATGCTTCATGGACTACTGGTAGCGGTGGTGGCGGTGGAGGTGGCGGTGCTAGTGCTGCTGATATTGCAGATGCAGTATGGGATGAAGCCGTTAGTGCACATGCCAGTGCAGGTACATTTGGCAAGTACATAGCAGACATACTTACTGACACTGGAGAGATTGGGGCAGCGGGTGCCGGGCTAACAGCAGTTCCATGGAACAGTAGCTGGGACGCCGAAGTGCAGAGTGAGTGTACTGATGCTCTTAATGCCTACGATCCACCTACCAAGGCAGAGATGGATGCAGCGCACTCTACGACGGACGCTTTAATAACCACAGTAGATACAGTAGTAGACACAATTCTAGTTGACACGAATGAGCTTCAAGCTGACTGGACAAACGGAGGTAGATTAGATCTGCTTCTTGATTCAGCCATATCTAAGATCGACGTTGTAGATGGAATCGTAGACAACATTCTTGTAGACACTGCTGAAATAGGAGCCGCGGGAGCTGGCTTAACAGCAGTGCCTTGGAATTCAGCATGGGATGCAGAGGTACAAAGCGAATGTGCTGACGCATTAACAGCCCACTGGGGAGCTACCTTAACAGAGTCTTACGCATCTGACAATGCAGCGGCAACACCGGCTCAGTTACTGCACATGATCTATTGTGCCGTAAGTCAATTCAGTATTAGTGGCACTACAATTACTGGCTACAAAATAGATGGAAGTACCACGGCCATGACATGGACTCTTGATGACGCAAGCAATCCAGTAGAGAGAAAGAGAACTACATAATGGCGATAAAGGATTTAATAGGCCCTGCGTTTGTAGGTAACAATAATGTTAAGTTCATTCTCACCAGAGGGATGGCCGTACTAACACCAGATCCTTTGTATATCTCTATGACTCATTACTTAAGAGGCATTGAGGGTAATATAATTACTCAAGATGACGAAGGTGCCATCAAAGTTCAGTTCGGATACGGTGTGCCTGATCCATTTACAAATACAAGCGATACATTTGTAGCGATGGAAGGCTATGAAACAACTGGTGGCAATTCATTTATCGTACTAGAAGATCACGCAGGCAATATAAAGATAAAGATTATCTAGTGCGAGCGTCGCTCCTAATCTTGTTGTTATACTTTAGCATCTCAAGAAGATTGTATTGGTCGCTTCCAGGGCTAAGGCTATCTAGCGTAACGCCTGCTTCTGGCTGCGGTATATTGAACTGGTAGAACCCAGGTGTAATGTTTACCATATCCAATACTTTCTTATTCATTGTCTGTCGCTTTTGTTTATCAGCGTCATAAATAGTTCTCTGGCCCATGGGTAGCAGCATCATCAAGTGTTCGAGTGGCTTGTTGTCAATTATCTTTGGATACCATCCTCCCCATTTCTTTCTGCCAGCTTCGTCCATTTCTTGGTCGAACACATCCTCCTTCTTCAGTGCACGAGCGTGCCCAGGAACCAATCCAAACACAGGGTGGTTTAGCCAGTGGTTCTTATCTCTTACTTGAAGGTCTGCGTCTTTCCCGATTACAGTTTTACCTCTAGATAGCTGACGGGGATCTCTGCCGTAGAACAAGTCCTGCCCAAACGCCATCTCTGCTGCAACTTGAGCCAGAGGGTTAGCCCTGACTGCTAGGTTTCTAGCTAAATCTCCAGGGCTAAAGCTTGTGGGTATTAAGTTCATAACATCTTCAAAGGGAGTACCTACGCTGTGTATGTATTTCATCTCCCTGGTGCCATCCTCGTTGACTTCATCAAATAAAGGCACACCTGCACCCTCTCTGATATAATCTGGTGCCCAAGGTTGGAACTCATCATCTCTCTTAAGGCGACCGATGCCACGCATAGTTTGCATCATTCTACCGCTTGGTTCCGTTACCATTTTCTCAAGAACGAATGGCACCATGTGCCTAGTAAATGTATAGAAGCTAAAGCTCCTACGCATTACATTCTTTTCAAAGTCACTAAGATTTGAGTAATCTACTTGTGACTTCTTAACTAAGTCTACCGCCGCCTTTGGGCTATAGCCTTCTTTAACTAGCTTCCAAAATGGTGCGAGTCGGTTATATCCTTCAATCTTACTAGCAGCTTTGTGTCCTGCTGCGTGCAATGCTGAACGGTGACTATCTCCAAATGCCCCCTTACCTACCATTGAACCAGGCGAAAACGGGAATACTGGATTGGCCATACCCATAATATCCAACAGCGTCATGTCGTATTGACCGTTCGCACTTTTGGAGAACAATCCTTTGATGTATTCCGTAGATGCTTCAGTGCCTTTAACAGGCTTGTCCGACATCTTAACAAGTTCACCAACTACGTCGGCGTGCTTTTGGTTCAGGATAACTTCCATCTGTGGGGATTGCATATCAGGAACCCACAGTCTATTGCTGAATATATGGGCTAGTCCGATGCGAGTCCCTATCTCATCCGTCATACCACCGGCCTTGGCAATATCCGCTTCGATAGTTCTCCTTAAAGAATCTGGGAATATGGACAAGTCCCAGTTCACCCTTCCTGCACCGGCTACAGCATTGCCCAGCATCGTATTGTGTGCATCTACTAAAGAGCGAGCACTCCAAGAATGTGTGATCCAGTTGTTGAACTGACCCCCAAGGAAGTTTCTAGTATGGAAACTAGGGAAGAGTATAGTAACGCCAGCACGCCAAGCATTCTGGAGCTTGTCCAATACGGAAATAAACTCAGAGAAACCATTCACTTTCCCTGGATTTTGCTGTGCCTCAAGAAGCATCCTTGCACTTGAAACCATTTCTTCGGGGACATAGATCATATGTTTAGACCCATGGTCATTAAGGTAACGGACTATCTGCTCATCCGTTAATCTCCCTCCCCCACTGACATGCCTTAAAGTTTCTGGATTGGCCTCTATAATTTTTCGGGCCATTGCCACCCCTGGCACTTTCCTTGTAAACGTCGTGGCACCGAACTGCTCCTCTAGTTCCCTTCTTGTTCCTGAAGGTAGTAAGACAGATTCTTCTCTCGTCATGCCAAGCTGTTCGAGTGCTGCTTTTAAGCTTATATGTTTCTGCTGCACAGACCTTGGGTCTAACTTAGATACGGCGCTCTCAGCTAAAGACATACCTATCTGTTCGTGTGTAGCAACAACCCGGTGCATCTTCTCAGCATAGGCCATGTACGATTCAACTGGGTTAGCAACAAACGCTGGCATCCCTTCTCTTGCATGCCTTGAATCAAGCTTGCCCATGAACTCGATGACTTGATCTAAGTGACGATCCTTTTCTGCCTGTGTTGTAGGTCTAGTTACCCTTCTGCCATTTTTGTCTATGTCTACGGCTTTCCTCAGCTCTATATCAGCGATACCATTAATCTCTAACGCGAGCGGTTCTTTACCTCCGTAGCTTAACTTGACCCCTTCTTTCCTGCCTGACCCTATTGCTATTGCTTTTCGTATGTACTTTCTCAGGAAGCTCTTTGATTCCCAGGGTCTGCTTCCTCCGTATGCAGTATCTTCCCATACATTTGTTAGCTGATCTAATGTTTCTCGCCCTGTGCCCTGAAGGTTATAGCCTCCATGCTTGTGTGCTATCCCGCTAAGGAATGGATCCATAGATAATTCCTGGATACCAGCTATACCGTGTGGTATATCCCTGAATAACACACGAGCTTCCTGGGATTGATGCTCTGTTAAGGCTGTTGCTTTAGGCTTGAACTGTGTAGGTGATCCATCGCCGAATCCCTGGAATAACATACGGTGTACATAGTTATCTCCAATCTCAAGATCGTCAAGCATCTGTACTTCCACACCGGCTTCGCGTGCACGAAGGTACATCTGCTTCATATCTTTCTTTAGATCAAGAAGACTGTCACCCACGGCCTTTAAGTCCGTTGGCAAGTTGTATGTCTCGTCCTCCATGAACCTGGTTAAGGCGATGTGGTTTCTGGATACTTCTTCCTGAGTCAGTTTTCGCCCACCACCTAGGTCATGGCCTACTGTAAACCTTTCAGGCATAGCCTCCATATTACGCAGGACATTTTCAGATCGAAGCCTAACCAAACGGTCAGCCTCCCTCGCTCCTCGCCATGAATTCCTAGCAAAGGCTTGCGCTTTAGGATCGAGCATACCCTGCAGCTCTGGGTTAAACAGGACTCTTAGGTGATTAATCCCAGGAGTCATCGCTACTGTGTGTTTAAGCTGCCCGGCTGCCTTGGCTATACCTTTGGTCATTTCATTAGTACCAAAGCTACCTATGCTATCACCCCACATAGACCGGCCAAATATTCTAGGTACAGGATTGGCTGACTGCCTACCAAAAGCATCGCCTATATTCTGATCCAGTAAAGCCTGCAGCTGTGACTGTTTCTTATTACCCTGGATAAGACCTGTGTCTATAAGGCCTTCAGCTTGAGCTGTATTAATGAAGTTGTCGTTAAAAGATTTAATGAGTGGGTCAGCATCTGCACCCATCTTTTTGCGAAGGCTATCTGTGTATGCCTCAATACCTTCACCAACAGTGCTGTCCATCTTTGTGAACTTAGGGAGCAGACCAGTCTCATATGATCGGCCAGCTTTTATTGCTGCTGCCTCAACCACATCATCAAGTGCCCCCATTTTGTTTAAGACTTTACCGCCTTTTGTAAGTGCACCGACTCCACCAAAGGTTATTATGTTAAGAGGGTCTAATGCCATTTCAGTAGCAAATCCAGCCGCGCCTTGAAGCCAGTCGTCTTTGTCGTGAAGACCAAGTACATCTCTACCAGTGGCCATGTTCTCAGGATTTGTTAGGCCAAGTGCATCCGAATAAGGAAGCGGGGCAAGAAGCTCCGAAGCTTTGAAGTCATGCTCCGGCCCACCAAACCACGACCTAACCTCTGATCCAATCTGACGCAAAGGCCTAGCTGGCTTGTCGAGTATTCCTCCAAGCCATTCTAGCCAACCTTCCTCACCACCAAACTTTTCTTCCTCCTGTTGCGGAGTGTAATATATTTGGCTGGAAGGTTTATTTACACTAGGCGATCTATACATATCTAGTTAGCATTCCCCGATTGCATGTTTCCTGCATCCCACAGGTTCTTTATGCTATCCATCATGCCGCTCCAAAAACCTTCCTCTTCAGGCTTTTCCGTTTCAAGGTCTCTTGGGGCGCTAGGTGCAGAAAGAAGGCCGTGTGGCATTGCATTTAGGTACATCTTAACTAGCCGACCGTACTGCGGGTGACTCTGGTACTCTAAAAGAAGAGGCGTGTTCTTTATAAACAGCTCATACTCTTTTCTGTGATGCTGGCGGAACCGGGCAATTCTTTGTTTGCGTTCTTCCGGTGTTAGGTTTTCATCGTCGGCAGGCATGGTTATACCTCTTGCTGCCAGATCATCTTTCATTTGCTTATTATGCTGTGTAATAACCGTATCTATTATACTGCGTACGCCTGCCGGTATCTCCATAACTTTCTCGGCCTGCTTAGGTGTAAGAGCTTTAGCCTGGATAAGCTCATTCAGCATAGTAGTTGGCTTGAATCCTTCATCCTCAAGCAGTCGGCCTTCGGCGAGTATTCGTGCTTGGTTGCCACTATCAAGAGCTTTGGTATACTGCTTCATTCTTTGGGTGGCAGCTTTTCTTATCTTGTTTTCATAGTCTTCCCTAAACCATGGCAAGGTAAATCTGTGGCGGTTTATATCTGCCATATCCCTTGAACTGTATCCAGTCATGGTAACAGGGCCGTACTTAGAGTTTAGTTGCATGCGCGGATCTATACGTACCCGATGTGTTTTAATCATGTTCTTAGACCACTGATCCAACTGGCTCTTGCTATAACCTACCGGCCCGTCTCTACGGCTAAACCTTTCCATGAACATATTCTTATTTACTCTAGGGTTGCTTTTAATGCCTTCCATTATTCTTTGGGCAGAATGTTTAGCTACTCCGTTTGACATCAAAGACTTTTCCATCACCTTGTAAACATCTCGTTCATCTGCTTTTTGCTCAGGCTTAATTACCGTGTAGTTCTGCTCTAGATTCAGCTGAGGCTGTGGCTCTCCTCCCATTACGAGACCACCCATATCGCTAGCACCTTGCCCTGAAACGGTTTCAGGGGGTGCGGCCTGCGGAGATATATTGGCTCGAATCATCCCTTCGGGAGGCAGCCTCTGTTCACTCCAGCCTGTAATAGGCGTATCATGCACTCGCGGGAATCCTTCTCCCGGAGCACGTTCTACGTTGTTCACGAAGTAGCGGTGCTCTTTCATGGCAGGGCTGTTTGGATGAAAATGACTTGTGTCCAAGCCATGTTTTTTCGCTATCTCTAGAAATTCCTCTCCGACCTTGGGTGGATAGTCATTTGGATACATTGGATTCATTGGATTCATAATTATCTTAACCCCTGCCAGTGTGGTTGTGGTGTTAATGCTCCGGCTGGAGGAGGTGCTAAACCACCAAACTCCTGCGCCCTTCTCTTGCTTTGTTCTTCGGATTCAATATGCCCTACATCAGTAGGATCAATGTAGTATTGGCCATATCTTTGTGCGTCTGACTTTGTAAAGGGACTTGCAATGTCTTGTGCATGCTGACCTATATCCATTATATGGCCTGACTCGTATGGTTGCATCTTCGATGGTAAGACATTCCCCTCGGCTGTTGTTGTCTCCGGATAGAACACCATAGTCCTATTTTTCCAAAGTCTTTCTCCTTTATCCCCTGTCTTTCTAGTAATACCTCGTTCAGCTGCACTTAGTGCACTCATTGGATTTATGTTCCAGTCCCAGTCTGGGATTAGATAATCCATAGCTTTCCCGACTACACTCTCTCCCTGCGCTGTCGGTTCACTAAACGAATCGCTTAAGTCTTTAAGAGTAAATCTATCATCTAATCCTTCTAGGCCTCCGCCTTTCTTGAATGAATAGCTCCACCCAGCATCGCGTTGGCTTATTCTATTCTCGTTTGGATTAAGAAGATCGTAACCTTGCATTTCATCATCACTGAACCCAGCGGTGTATCCTTTACCTCTAGTCGTAAACTCTTTCTCTAATTCACTAACTTCCGATTGAGTTAAGTCGCTAAACTCTGTACGCATCATCCTTCCTCGGATCTGCTCAGCTTCTTCATCGTCCAATGCAGATCGTCCTAAGAATTTCAGGGCGGTCATGTTAAGCATTCTTAACTTTTCGTCATTGTACTTCTTAACATATCCAGGAATTCTTCCATTTACTTCTTTGAGAGATACTTCAGTGCCTGTTCGGTTGTTAATTACTACCCCAGCATCTTCGTCCAAAGACCATATTGAGATATTTGAGTATGGGGCACCATCGTACATCATTTGCTGAAGCTGCTCGTTCGAGTATTGACCGCTACTTCTAGCAGCCATTACCTCAGTGAATGCGTCAGGCCGCATAAGAACAGCTTCGTGCCCAGCTTCTGATTCTATTGGAGCGCCACCAATGGTTGTACGTAAGCTTCGCTGCCATCCTTGCATGCTTGGATCTGTCATGGCGGATATTTCGTCTCGAAGGTGGTTGGCCATTAAAGGTATTTCAAGCATCCGAACAGCACCTTTGAGGCCAAACTTGGCTGCCTTTTTAATCAGTCCATCCTTAACAGTTTCCTTGACGTTCTTCATTCCATAACGCTCACCAAGCTCCTGTATAGCTGTGGCGGACATGCCCTGCATTCCATCAACGATCTTATCTAAGTTTTTAACCTTTCTAGCTTTCAGGTACTTAATAACTTCTTCGCCCAGAACTTCTGCACCTTGGGCACCCAAGGCCTCCATTGGTATTTTACGCAATGCTACGTTAGTCCACCTGCTTAAGGAGTCTTTCATTGAGCCTGTTACATTCATGGTTGCCATGTATGCAATGTTCTGCTTAACCATATCGGACAAATACGAAATACTCTGCCTTTGACCTGTTGCTTCAGACAAACCAACTACATTGATAAGACCTTCTGGTACTTTATCCCGAATGTCCATGGGCTTATTAATAAGGTCTTCACGCAACGAGCCAAACATTCCTTCTGTCTCTTTACCTCGAATAACTTGATCTTTCCAAGACATGTCGTCGTAACTGACAGGTTGTCTAAATACAGCAGTCCTTCCTTTGTAGGCATTCTCATTAAGCGTTGCGTTTCTTAATGATGACATTAAATGATTCCATGCAGGATGGTTTTCCGGTCGGTTATTGAAAGCATCCGGGCTTGCCTTAACATCCTCTCGTATATACGAAGCCAGCCTGTTTAAGTTGTCTGCATCTTGCTGGCTTATCTGATTGCGAGAAACCATTGTAGATGTCAACTGCTCCATTGAGCTGTATTGACCTTTACTTAAATCGTAAGTTCGACTGCTTTCAGCCTCTGCTCTTTCTAGGTCGCTGAGCTTATTCCACTCCGCTGCAGTCTGGAATCCTGACAAGGCTTCACCAATGTCAGTCGCACCAGATACCAAGGGAGATTTCTGGATAGCTTGCGCCCTTTGGTAGTTTCGCTTTGCAAAATTGCTGCCTTGGTCAACCTTGTCTTTAGTCCAGTTAGCAGCCCTTCTTATCCTTCCAGGGGCTTCTGTTTCTCCTTGACTAGCTACCTCATTTAAGGATGGTTCAGAGCTTTGTGTTGTTTGACCTGCTGCTTGCTGATCAGGAACTTGTGCAGTAGTTGGGGTAACCCCTGGAGGAGGCTTGACTTGGCTTTGATAAGTTGGCCCAGTATCTCCAGTCTTCCTGTCTTGCGCACCATAAGGAATGGACTGTGTTGTAGGATTAACACTAGGCTTCTGCCATGGCCCCAATTCCCCAGGGCCTAACTCGCCTAAAATCTCTCCAGTTATAGGATCAATTGCAGGATCAGTCGTAGCGTCAGTGGTAGGGTTGACATTAGGCTGATTGACATTAGGAGGAGGGGCTGATACGGGTTCAGTGGTAGGACTGACATCAGGCCTATTGGCTCTACCGACTCCAGCTTCTAATGAGGTCAGCCACTGGTCAGTGCGGTACTCCCTTATCGTTTGATCGTTTATGTATTTTATATCGTCTGGAATATCATCTATGGTCATGCCAAGATCACTTAGTCGCGCCATATTCCATT
>Ga0209645_1000281_pt1 | contig 27285 bp, 46 predicted proteins | sample ETNvirenome_6_30_FD_184070 | JGI IMG/M metagenome (GOLD analysis project Ga0209645, IMG submission 184070) | Marine viral communities from the Pacific Ocean - ETNP_6_30 (SPAdes) (version 2) | ecosystem: Environmental > Aquatic > Marine > Oceanic | place: Pacific Ocean | collected 2013-06-19
AATCCCTTATCCGAATCTTTTACAATCCTTGTAACTGTCTTTCCGCCAATAGTCGCCCAAATCTTTCTTGGTATTGTTATAATATCTTGCGCCTTCATTCTTTCAACTCCCAAGAATGACGACAATTAAATCCACCCCGGACACCGAATGGCGTTCCACTTGCTCGGACTTCTGCTTCAGTATAACCTTGACTTGGTTCATTATCAAAAGTTTTTTTGCATATATCTCGCGTTCTTTCATCTAATGGCCCAACATATGTCCAATTTACATCTATATCTTCATAAACCTTTTGTCTTGCCAAGTCATCGAATTGCCTTATTCCATCAGCAACCGCAACATTCAATTGGCGTGTTTCAAGATTAATAGTTTCCGCCAAACGATTTACGATCGCGGAAGGTCTTTCGCCTGATATAATACCTTTGAACAATCCGTCTTTTAAATCATTTGCATAAGTTGAAGCCTTGCCAAGTAGACTTTCAACTTCTAAGTCTTGCAATAATTGAAGTTGTGCAACAGAAGCACCCGCGACTTGTTTAACTCCTCGCCTTGTCGCTTCTTCTTTTATTTTTGACAAGTCGGATTCATAAGCTTCCATTAATCCGTTGACCGCATCAGAATAACCTTTATCAAGAAGCTCTTGAAAGAAATCCAATTCCCTTGCAATCTGAATCAATTCGGTATCGCTGAATTTGTCCAATTCTTGGGCGACACGACGCAAGTCATCAAGTAAACGTTGTTCGACGTTCTTGATTTGAGTCATAAATGTATTGACCGGATCAGCCACCTAAAATCCTTTCAATTGCGGTTTGTGGTCTTGCGGGTTCTTCTACTTGATTGTTTTCATCAACACGAGCAATCAATGCTTGTAAATCTTCTTGACTAATATCAGGATTAAAATATCTTATTAGATCGGTTCTATCCATCAATCCCTTGTCAAGCATAAACTCAAGGCGTTTAAATTCTTTTTCTTGGTCAAGTGGGTATTCTACTTCCGCAAAGTCAACATAATAATTTTCGCCCATATCTTTACCCGTATGAACACGAATAATTTGACGATCAACTTCATATCTTTCGCTCTCCCAATCTTTCCATTTAGGTATATCACTTTGACGCGATTCAAGGTTTTCCATTTCCATCAAGCGCAATGCGGTTCCACTTGGTGCGTTGCCTGATTCATCCCATTTGATTCTTAAATGATTATTAACAGCCGTTTGATTTGCAAAGCTTTTGGAAACCTCTATCATTTGAAGGAGGTTTGCCGGGGAACTTACAAAAGAGAACGAACTTTCAGGCGGCATCAATAAAACGCGGTCAATACCAAGCTTCATATGCGTTGCTTCATCGATACCGGTTGCAACGGGCTGACCAAATGCAAAACGTGTAGCAAGTGCAATCTCAGTATTGACAATACCTATTTGAACGGCTGCGCGAACTACGTCGTGCGCTGCACTTGTGTATTCTGCAAATGTTACCGGTAATATTCCGTATGGATTGCGGTCATTCTCTGTGACCGTTATCTTACGACCTGCTTGGTCATATTTAAAATGTTTCCCTTCTATGCCGTCCCGATCGGCTGACCAATAAACGAATATTCTGTTATTATTATAGTCACGCCCTACTTCATATGATACCGCGAAAGGTTCTGATTCGCCATCCTTGTAATATCTTTTAAAGAACGGGATAAGATCATATTGAACTTTATCATTTACCCACTTAGAACGAAAACCCATACAACCGGTCAACCAAGTTGTTTCTGTGTATTCTTGTGACTTAGAATCCAAATGGTGTGTCAATGCAAGATATTCTTGCGCATCTTCGCCGTTTATCATTCTTTTAGGCGGTTTCTTGTATAACATTTGACGCGCCCTAGCAAAGCGTGGAACAACCTTTTGCGGAAATACCGGTACTTGATTTAATGTGGAAGGGGAAAAGTATTGTTCAATATGTTGGTCAACGTTATCGTGATAGTAAAAATCTAAAGCGGTCGCTCTTTCTGCGTCTTCCTCCGCTTGAAGTCCATTATGTGCTTGTCTTATCGACTCAAGAACAAGTTGTTCCGAATGGTCGGGAAGTACTACGTCATTAACTGTCATAAAAAGTCCATTGATTTTGTTTAGTGTAATTAGTCGCCAAAAATTCTTTTATATCGCTATGATGTTTTCTTTCTACGTGTTTTCCGTAAAAATACAAGAACGCAAATATTGCGTTAAAAGCCAACGACATACCCAAGATGAACATTACCACGACTTTGACACCATTACGCGTCTACGAACCGGATACAAGCGATTTATGGCATATCCTAGCGCGTCACTAGCGTGGGTTTGTTCTTTATCTGAAGTTTTATCAATATCATTGCCCTTCCAAACGTTCCGTTCTAAGTCCATAATTAGATTCGGACAATTTTCACAACTGAAGTTTCCTTCACGTATTAATTTATTAACTGCGTTAACACGATCTTTGACCGGAGGGTTTGCTTTTGGTGCTGATATTGTAAATCCGTAACTGCGGACGATAGCGTGGTCACTTTGAACACTTGAAGAACGTCTTGCACTTCCTGAGCTATCCGGATAACATACAGATTGCGGATACTTCTTGGACAATACTTCCATCATATCATAAGTGTTGGCGTTCTTTAATCTGACTTCATCAAATACGTGAATCCATCCGTTGCCCTTATAAAAGATTATAGATGTTAGCGCGTCGACGTTGTAGTCCATAGCAATTCCAATCTCTAACCCGGTTTCTTTTAGATCAGGGCGTTCGATAACGTGTTGTTCTCTGTCAAACTCTTTATATACGCGCCCTTGTGTTAAGTTAACAAACTTACCGTGAACGTATGCGTCAATTTGTTCTTGGCTGTATGCTTTTAATAAACTTTGTTTGTATTCATCGGATAAGTGCGGATTATCAAGTGTAGAAGCGTTTACAATGCCAATATCCATCGATTGGTCGTTTGCAAGTGCAAAACCCCAATTCAATTGTTCAGGTGTCCCGGTCAAAAAGATTTGGCTTTTAACTGCGTCCGGATGTCTAACACGTGCAATCATTTGATTAAAGACCTCGCGCTTTTGGATGAATGGTTCATCAATGACAGAGTATGCGATATTCGATCCTCGCAATGAGTCCGGTTTGTCGCCTGAACCAAACCACAAAACGCCATTCCAGTTGTGGAATATGAATTCGCTTCGTTGTTGATTGTATGTGTAATTGATTGAAGCACGATTACATATATCTTTCAACGTTTCGATTATCGTTTTCGTGGCGAGTTGATGTGACGGCGATATATACATTCCCGGAATTGGTGCATTCAAATAACTCATTTGGATACACTTTAGCGCGCCAATGTACGTCTTGCCCGAACCATAGCCACCGATTAGAAGAACAATCCGATTCTCTAAATCCCAAAACTTCCGTTGATGTTTTAGCATATTGTCTTTTTTTATTCGGAATATCACTCAATTATAATCTCATCCTTTGTAATATGTTGTTCAACTCTTTCAAGTGCTTTACCTTCTGTTCTATCAGCTATAAACTGAACCGCCCAAGACTTACCTTCTAAAGCGTATTGAAATACGCGATGCATTACTACATCTAGCTTGGTCAATCCATTTGTGCTTCCTTCTTCTTCGCCAATCTTACGTAATATGTCCGGGATTGATTGACTGCCTTTGGGCCTACCTTTGCCAACTGAGGCGGTGTTTCCCGCTACAAATTGCCCTTTATTGTTCCGATTTTCCCCGTTTTCAATCGGCATTTTCAATTCTTTCTGCTTTATTACCGGTGTATTCTTCCCATCGCTTTACAATTACATCGCAGTAATGAGTATCAATCTCCATCCCATAACACTTGCGATTTGTCTTTTCACAAGCTATTAGCGTTGAGCCAGAGCCAAGAAATACATCTAAAACAACTTTTGGGTTACCATAATTACTAAATGACCATTCTGCTAATGCAATGGGTTTTTGTGTTGGATGTATTCTTTTTTGACCTTGTTCTGAACCCTTTATCATTCCGTGCCACAAATGTCTAAAAACATCTAACCTCACACCTTTATTGACAAATGCTAACTCTGCACCACTAAAAACATTACCTTCTTTTTCTTTATCCCAAACTAACCAACCATAGCCATTTGGTATAGATTGACAATAATAGTTAGCACCCCAGAAAATTAAGGTAGAATCAAAATAATTCTCAACGCACATATTAAAAACACTCACAGCAACTAATATATCATTATCGTTTAATATCTGTCCAAAGTCGTTACCATCTGTTTTGCCTTTTATCCCTTTTCCATTATGCTTTATTCCATAAGGAGGGTCAGTAAACACCATATCAACCTTCTGCCCATCCATCAATCGTTCAACATCTTCCTTCTTTGTTGCATCGCCACATAATAAACGATGCTCACCTAATATCCACAAATCGCCTTGCTTTGTGATAGATTCTTCTACCTCCGGAACGTCGTCATCTTCAATAAGCCCATTGACTTGTTCAGGCTCTTTAAATTGTAATTCATCTTCACTAAATCCCCAATCAATCAATTCCCCAACGTCAAAATGATTGGCTAATGCATCCCAATCCCATTGACCGGTATTTTTATTTAATCGAACATTTAATTCTTTTTCTTTGTCTGGTGTTAAATCAACCTCAACGCAAGGAACGTCTTTATATCCCAATTCTTTTGCTATCTTTAAGCGTTGATGACCGCCAACTAATATATTTTTGCGTTCTTTATGCGTATTAACGATTAAGGGATCAACAAAGCCGAAGCGTGTAATTGAATCTTTTAAATCTTGATGTTGGTCTTTGGTTAATTCCCGCGGGTTATATTCAGCAAATATTAAATTGCTAACATCATATTGCTTGGTTGTGAGTTGACCGTTTGGCATTATTTACCAATAATTCTTTGTGCTATTCGATGCGATTGGGCGAAAGTTTTGCCTTTGCGCATTTCAGTTGCCATCTTTGATAAGTGTCTTTTTGTATGGTGTACCATATGAGAACGCATTTGTTGCCTTTGCCTTGCGGTCAACCCGTTTAAATTAATTCCTGTTAGATTACGAGCCAAAAATTACATCCTTTTGATGGTGTTTTTCTTACCAACTTTTGCTTTCATCTTATTTTTTTTCTTCTTTTTCTTTGGGTTTAATTTACCCATTCCGTAATGACTTGGCATTTATTTTCTCCTTCTTCGTTTTAAAGCTGCGCGTCTTATATCCGTGTCGTGTTTTTTAGTTCCTCGAATCATTGAATTGACTCTAGCCATTGCCCAAGTTGACATTGTAGCACCGCTTCTCGATCCCGCCCCAAGAAAAGCACCTTGACCACGACGGTAGGATTTTTTCAAGTCTGTTAGGTTGAACAACTTTGATTTCTTAGCTTTTGCGCGTAATGATTTAACAACGGTTGCGCTTAATGGTTTACGCTTTACTGCCAAGTTTGATCCTTTTATTAATTAATGATCTTGGAACTCTTTTGCCTTCCTTATAAAGTTTTGAAATCTGTTTTATTACTCGCGCAAGTTCTGCACGTTTTGCGCCTTTTACCCCTGATAAATATTTTTTTGGTAGTCCGGTTCTTTTGTCTTTGATTGCTTTGCGTATTTTAGCCATTTGATTTCTTTAATACTGATTGCGCCCAACGACGACCGGCGTTTCCTCCCCATAGTCCCCAAGCTATTGATGCGCGACTTTTAGGATCGCGTCTATTTCTGCGCTCTGCGGGTGTATCGTGACGAGCGAAAAAGCTTGTCATCCTTCTAACGGTTGCAAGTGGTATGTTCTTTCCTGATGATAGGTCGCGTCCACGTGCTACACCGATTGCAGTTCCGCCCTTGCGTGACTTTGGAACCTCGCGTCTTGTTTGTAATGCCGTACGTGCCGTCCTTCTAACTGATAATGGAGGAATTGGCATATTTAAAATATCCTAACCGGTTAAGATTATTTTCTTGTTTTTCTGTCTTTCGCCTTCGCCTTGTATGTTTTGCCATAATTGCGAGTAGGGAAACAAATCAACCCTCTACTATATTGGGGTAAAAGTTTAAAGATTATGGATTGAAATGACGTGTTTTTTTACAAGCTTGATAAAAGTTTGTTTTAATTGTACTTACGCTTTTACCTTGAAGTTCAGCGATTCCAACAAATGAAAATCCTTGCACTATCCTCATAAAAACAATCTTTTTTTGAATATCGGTCATATTTTGCCACCATTCACAAGTCCATTTAGCAAACTTTCTTTCGTCTTTGTCAAGGTTGTCATAAAATTTATTATGTTCCATAACTTCCTTAACTACGTTTAGTCTTTGTATGGCGATTTTTGCCAAATCTGCGGATTCTTCGTCGTATCCTTGCATCACTTTATTGATTGTAATATCACTTTTACTAATACCAAGACACCGATCAAACCAATCCAAAGCATAATGAGTCCAAAACCCATCTTGAATATAAAGTTTGCAATATCTAATAAAATACCCATTAAAAGAAATCATCCTTTTTTGGTTTAAATGTGCTTTGGTATACGTGATGCGTCATTCCTTTGTCTGTCTTTTCTTTGTTCTTAGCGATTACAATATTCGCCCAACCGTTTTGATTTTCAATTTCTTTAAGTTGTTCCATAAATTCATTGACCTTGATTCCCGCGTTTATTAGCGAACCGCCGTCATCGAATACAACTTCTTTCAAAGTAATTCCGTTTATGTAGTTCTTTTCTTGCATTTTAACTCCCATTTTTATTGGGGACAATGAATGCGCCAACATTATCACTTAAACAAATGTAATTAAAACAATTTTCAATCACATAGATTATTTATTTAAGTTATTTGTCCCCATTGTTTTCAATTAATAATTCTAAATATTTTTTAGCCTTTTTTAAATCTTGTAGTCCGTCTTTTTGTTTATACCTTGTAATATATTTTATAATGTTTCCTTCGCAAAATCCCATATCGTGTGAAAGTATATATTTGGTCGTTTCAATGCCTTTTTTATAATATTTTGGATTTATTGGATCAGATGCCACAATAACCTTCTTCGCACATAAAAAGCTCTTCTTGATCTTCTTGTAAATATGCTTCTTCTATTGGTTTTCTGCTGCTATGTAAATATAGCTTATCTTTTAAACCTTTATTTATTAAAGAATTTCTTATTGCTTTGTCTATTTTAATAACTTTTTTCCACTCTTTAGGATAATTCAATTTTATATCTTTCCACGTAGGGTTTGAATGAAAAGGACAAAAAATACAAGCTGATTTTTTTATATTATAAAATTTATATTTTTCTAAAAATTTTACACAATCTTTGCGGTCAATTCTTTTATCAATAAGTGGATATTCATAAGATACATTGTACAATGATGATGTTTTCATTCTTTGAATTTCATCCATTGAAATACCAAGAAATATTTTTGTTGATTTCATTCTTTGATATTTTTTTAATCCGTGCAATCTTCTGACTTCTTTCATTACAACATCAATTTTGTATTCTGCGGTACATTGTCTTCGTACCATACCGCCCGATTCAGAAAAAGCGGGTATACTTGCAATTCTTACATTAGTGTCTTTTGCTTTTAATATATCTTTGTAATATGATTTTTTCTTTTTAATTAATGGGATTCCATTATTTTCTTTTTGCCAAATATTTAATTTTTTCCATAAATCATATGTATCGGGTAGTTCTGCGCCCGGATCGGCAAAAATTGCATAATCTGCTCGTTCTATATGATTTAAACTGCTCATTAAATACATTGCAGTTGATTGTATTCCCAAACCAAGTGAAATAATTTTCATTTTGGAACGCTCCGAATATTGGTTTGAATGGAATTCACATTCTTTTTGTGTCTTATATATGGCGTTTTGCATCCCGTACAGCGATACACCGGGAATTTGTTTGCAGTAGTAAAATAAAATGTTTCTAGTTCTTCTAAGTCCTCGCAACCGCAATTTGGGCAAACGTCAGCATCCATCAAGACACCAAGATTGGGATGGTTCTTCATATATGGTCTTATTTTTAAATATACTTCTTCAAGTCCAATGACATCGTGCCGATTATAACTTTCCATTAGATCAAGCGATTTTTGGTCGCCCTTCATACAATCAACCCAAAGGTCAAAAGATGTTTCAAGTTTGTTTTGCAATTCAAAATGTTTAGTCAAGTAATCTTGTTTATATGAAACAAAAGCAAATTCACGCCGGGCAACTTTTAGCGTATCAATCGTTCTATATGGCGAGGGCGGTTTTATATCGTTATCAATAAAACGCGCGTTTAGTTTTCTTATATCAAAGCGGTCAAGATTGTGACCGATTACAATGTCTGCTTCGTCCAATAGCTCCCAAATGGATTGCAAAACCCGATCGTCTTTTCTTTTCTTGGCTTCCCGTGAGGTTACTATATCGGACATTACGTTTTCATCATATAACCATTTAGCCGCCCAAGATATGACAAACCACGTCTTTTCATTACCGTCTTTATCTTTTATTATGTTATTATGTGAAATAAATTGCTTGTATAGTCCCCAAACGTATACTTCCATTAATGAAGTTTCAATATCGAATAATAATATCTTTGGAAGTCCGATTTCAGGCGATTCGATAGGTATGCTAAACTTCTTTTCACATTTAAAACAAAAGTAGCGTTGGTTTTTATCTTGACCTTTATTGGTATAGTAAAAACCTTCTTTCCTTGAGTAGCTGCTTTTACAATATGGACATTCTACGCTCATTTGACACCTTTGGTATGTGGTAAGGGATCATAATTTTATTTTTTTACTACTATCTTTCAAGTGAAGATAACCAACATATTTCATTATTTTATCATTATTTTCAAAATCTGTCGTGCTTGGTTGTTTTCTCCATTCCCAATTAAAATCGTAATTATTTTGTTCTAATTTGGTAATATTGAAAATGTACAAATCGTTATTTATTAAAACCGCATAAATAAATTCCCGATCGTGTAACTTTGAAAAATATGAATTGAAAGCATATTTACTGAATTCGATTATTTGTGTTTCGTAATACTTGCGCCTTGCTTTTATCTCAACAATATAATTTTTGTCGTATGCGTCAAACTGAAGATATTTTTTGGTAGGTTTTTTTAAATTTAAAATAAAATGATTATTTATCGTTTGCCTTATTTGTTTTTCAATTTGATTCATTTTTTATTTCTTTTAATAATTCTTCCAATTCAAAGTTTTTATATTTTTTAAGTTCTTTATGCCTACGGCGCAATTCATCGAATTGATCTTGTCCGAACTTATTGATGTACCATTTGAAATATGGCCATTGGTCAAATCCGTGTTTAAAATTGCACGGCCAACATTGTGTGTGACAATTACCGTCATTGGATATGTCCCACCGTGTTGAATGGTAACGCCTTGTGAATATATGACCATTCGTGAGACGTTCCCGACTTCCGCATTGTACGCATTGACCGTCTCTTTCTCTGATGTATTTTGAAACGGCAAAATCAAGATTTTTAACTAATGTTTTGCGACTTGGTTTTTTTGGCATCTTTAATCCATTTTATCAATTCAAAACAAAGTTCATACGGGACTTTGCTTTTTTCGTAACTGTTCTTCATACCTTGTGTCCCTGTTTTACTTCCTCGCGGTGCTGCTTGATGACATTTATCGCCATTTTTACAAATAGGTTTTGGAATCCAATTTAAATTAGTCCAAATATCAGTTGGCTTCATTCTGTCATCGCCATATTGACAATATGTGACAGTATGCAAGAAATAAGGATTTATTAAATTTAACTTTCTAAGCTTACCGCGTGGATTTTCAACAATATAAATCAAATCTTTGTTTTGTTTTTTTATATCGTTTATTATCTCCATTGTCTTTTTTACAATATTTACACCGTGAATTGCTTCTTTTGTTTTGGGAGTATGATCCTGGTTCCAATGATGACCAATAGAAGCGACACTAAAATAAGTACAAGGCGGAGATGCCCAAACAATATCAGGATAACCGCCTAAATTTTTGACGGCTTCATTAAGATTAAAATTAAAAATATCGCAAACTTGGTCAATATTTTTAAAATTTTTATAATCTGAAGTATATGTCATATATCCGAAGTCTTCAGCAACTTTAGAAAAACTTCTTGAACCGGCAAACAATTCAAGAATTTTCACGTTTTTTGCTTTCCAATGCTTGAATCCATTTTTCTTTCAATTGTCGAATAAGTGTTTCCGGCTTTTTATCTTTTATCGCTTTTAAATATTCTTTATGAAGTTGTTTTTCTTTTGATTTTATCATAGTTGTACCAATTGTTCGCGGCATTCCGGACAATAAGCATAGACACCGGGTTTTATTTTTCTTTTGTAACAACCTTTAGAACATCCCGCCAAAATCATATTGTCCTTTTTTTCTTCTTCTTTATACGATCCGGATGTGTTCTTATACCATTCTTGGCGACAACAATTCCGAAACGCTGAAGAATAATTTTTATAACGTTTATCAGAAGCGCTCAACCAATCAACAAAAGAATTATAATAAAATTCTATATTCAAACGTGGAAAGTCGTTTTCATACGTTACAAGATTGTCTTTGATTTCTTTTAGTTGTTCTTTTTTAGATTTTCGCTTTTTGTCTTTATCCTTATCCTTATGTTTATCCATATATATATCCTGTACTGTACTTAGTTCAGTACTTAGAACAGTTGGGGAACTGTTGGGCAAGTGTTCAATTATTTTGTTTAACCCATACTTTTCTAATATTTTGATTACTGATTTATGAGCGTTCACTTTTTCGTTCAATTCCCCATATTGGTATTCAATGAACTTGGGAACAAACCATTTGCCATCCTTGAATTGTACTATCTTTCGGTTGAATGCTGCCAAAACTTCTTGTTCATCAAGATCAACGCCGATTTGAAAAGAAGCCAAATCAATATCGACTTCCCATATACCGGCGTGATCGCAATTGTCCAAGAGATAAAACCAAAACAACTTGTGTGCCGGTTTTAACTCCCTTATCCATTTCTTTTTCCATTTTTCGGTTGACGTGAATCGTTTCGCCACTACATAACCCTAATAAATTGCGCTATTAAATAGAAGCAAGTGAAAGCGACTACATAATAAGTTAATTTATCAGACTTGTTCGCCCGTTTGCGGGTGTCTTTCCTTAGATTCATTTTGATCCTCCTTTGGTTTAATTTCTTTCATTGTCCAATCGTTGCGTTCTAATTGCTTATAAATGCGTATAAAATCGCCACGTTTGTCTTCTGCAAGTTCCTTGTGAACAATTATCGCCATTGTTTGTTCACCTTCTTTACTAAAATAAAATATTCGATTTTCCATTTTATCTCCGATTATAATAATTTAAACAATTCTTTAGTATTTTTAACGTCTTTTTTTAGATCGTTAATCTGATTTTCTATTTGTTCGCATTTTTGTATTATCGAATAATATGATGAATTCAAGAATCTTTGGTTGCGTCGTATATCTTCCGTAATTCTCGAAGTAGTTGTTGAAGTTGTTTTGTGCTTAAATCGTTGATTTTCGGCTTCCTTCCAAACATTGAAAATTTCACGTCCAATGTCACTTTTATTCCCATCAACATTTGAGCCTTTGCGAATTGTCTTATTAAGTGCGTCCATTGGTCAACTTCCTTCATCTATGGTTTGTTGTGCTTTCTCTTTTATCCATTCTTTATCGGTATTTTCAAGCAACCAATTTAAATATTCCAAAGGTAAATCTTTCCATTTTTTACCTTTATGTTTGCCAAATCTGACCGTGTCGTCTTCTTCTTGTTGATGGATTGCGTTCTGTACTTCGTCGCCCGATGCGATCGAACCCACTAAACCAATGTTTAAGAATCCAAGTGCGCGTCCTACGGATGAGGTTTCGCAGTTTTCCAAAGCTGAAGTATTATTAATCTGACTACTCCCAATAACTTCGTATGCTAACCCGGTAAAGTATCTTTTTGGTTGTTCAACATCAGGCATTACCTTTGTTTCAACAATGAACATTCCGTCGGCTTTTAACAATTTACTCACAATCCGACCATTTGGATATAGTTTATGGAATTCTTCAACGCGCTCATCAACAAGCACATATTCCTTCCCGTGTATTTTAATTGACATTTTGTCCTCCTTTGTTTAATCGTTTTATTTTAACAGTTTCCCGAATAATATCGGTAATTCTTTTTGACTTTTCAAAATACCATTGATTTTTTTGATCATCAAATTTTTCAGGTTGTTGACATTTATAAGCATAATGAATATGATAGTTTGAATATCTTTCAACAATTTCTTCGGTAAGTTCTTTAATAGTTGAATATTTAAGACTATGGCCTTTTGGGCCGTACTCTGTATCAATCTCTACATATGCCATATATATTGAGTTTTGCATTTATCCTCCAAAAAATAGTTGGCGGGGTATGACGATTTTAGGAGGATGCGCCATCGGAGAGAGTGATGACGTATGGGTAATCCCCGCCAAATTAATGTTATGACCTCCTAAAATCATATTCTAATATACTTAAATTTTATAAATTTTCATCAATGTTTTAAGGCTCAAGCGGTTTATCATTATGTGAATTAATGCAATGTATATTTCAAAAAATCAATAATCACTTCGATTTTAATCAATTGTTAAGCTTAAGCCTTAAAGTTTAACACAAGGATGGCTGTTAAGCCACCCTTTGATTTATTTCTTCTAAAATATCTAATAAAAATTTAGTCATTTTTACAAGTGATTCATCTAAGTTTAAATCATTATCTGTAAATTTTTCCATATAACTATTAAGTTTGCCCCTTATGATTCTAGAAGCTTCTAACCTATCAATTATTTTAGTATCTAAATTTAGATGGTTTGTAATGTATTCTATTTGCGGGTTTGTGTTTTTCATTTTCATCCTCCTACAGATGTTTTTTATTTAATCGTTGAAATAAAGTAAAAAAAAAATATTATTTATGTCAAGAACTTTTTTTATAAACCTTTTCCGTTGATTCTTCCTTTAAGGTATGCAAGATCATCACTAATGTCGTTTAATTCTTTTATTGTATCTTCGTGCCTTCTATCGCGTGTTTGGTCAGAAGAATTCCATCTATCCACAAGTTTTACACATATTGACATTGTATTGGAAACGGTTGTTTCAAGTTTGGCAATATCTTGACGAATTTGGTCTAAGTCTTCGTTTTGTGCTTTTTGCGATTTAATTAAATTCATAATTAAGGCAATAAATAAAAAAACGATTACCCCGATCGCTCCATATTCTGCGTATATATTTTCCATTATCTTACTTCTACCTTTTCAAGTCTTTCGTGGTAAAAACAAAAATAGTCGCCTGAATGGCTCGGTTTACGTCCGTAATAGTGTTTTTGACCATTTGTATCATTAATATATAGTTCCGCGCCTGAACACCCTAAAAAGAGCGTTAAAACAATAATCCTTCCATTTTTCATTAGTCTTCATACAACTCCGCGTTAAGTGAATCTAATCTTTGCCAATCTATCGAATCCGCTTTAATACTGATCATTCCCATAAGCGAATCAACTTCAAACATCTTTTGATATATTTGCTCAAAATCTTTATTGTATCCAAAAACATATTGTTCTTCCGTGCATTTAAACATTCCAAATAATAAAACAATCGTTATTACTGAAGTATAAAACGCCGTATATAAATGTTCAATTTTATTTAAAGATTTTTGAGTCATTAAAATTCCTCCTCGATAGTTAAAGATATATTTGAAATGTCGGGCGCGACTTGTTGCATATCTAAGGTATTATTGGCAAAACGTCCGAAGATATGTTCTGATTCTGCATTTGAACCAACTGAATCTTTGTCAATAGAAAAGATAAAAGGAATATGATTGCCGTTTGTCTTGTTCCAAACATCTTCAACGAATGAATCGTCAGTTGCATTCCTGGTTCCGTATTCATCAGGCATTAAGTCGGTATTATTTAAAAAGCTAAATTTAAGATCATAAATCAAACGACCGCCAAAAGAATCTGCGCCATTTGATGCAGTTGTAAAAGGCGATTTTGATGTTGTTGTTGCAGTTCTTCCAAAGGTATTCAAGTTGCTGAATCGTTGTCCGCCAAGTGATTCTTGCAAGTCGTTCAATCTATTGAATGAAATCAATCTTGAAATCTCTAAATCTGGAGCGTGTGGCATTTCATAGACTTCGCCTAACAATATACATCCGATGAATAGATCGGTCGAACTAAATGTTGCGCCACTATTACCTTCAAATTGTATTCCAAAATATCGTAATGCGCTTTCATCAAAAGTTACGATCGTGCTTCCGTCCGCACTTGGCGCGATGTGATTTGTACTTATTGCACCGTTTACGACGTTAACAGAATTAGACATAGCCGTTGCGCTTCCCATATCAACGGCGGAAACGTGGCCTTCGGTGTTACTTGCTTTGATTAACATTTTAGCATCAGCCGAAGCCATATTATGATTTAATATCGCAACAAAAGACTTCTTGGCGGTTGTGCTTTGTGTATCAATGTTTATAAGTACGTGATCGGATGTTCCCGCGCTTGTGTTAAAATCAACTTTATTTAAAGGACGCATATCAAAAAGTTCGGCTTCTGATCCGGTTTGAACACCAATCAGATTGCTTCCGGTTATTACGTCAAAGTTTCCGTTCTGTTCTGTTCCGCGACTCATTAAAAAATTGATTAAGTCGGGATAAAATCTTGGTGTTCTAATGTTCATATTTGCCATTATGATACCCTTATTGCTTCGATGTTGCTTGAATTAATGTTTTTGGCAATATCTGTTATCATATAATAACCGGCTGCGGTATTTTCAAAGGTTGTCGTCGTTGCGTCGAAGGTTGAAGTTGTTGAACCCCAAGAACCGCCAAGCGTTTGACCATATAATTTAAATTCTGAAGGCCAATTGCTAAAGTTAATAATATCGCCAATTTCTAAATGATTATATCTTGGACGTGATGTTGAAAAAGTGATTTTGTTTTTTCTATCTTTTAATAAATATAAATAAGCTTCTGCAAGTTTTGTCGCGGTTGTTTCGTCTAATATTTCGTTAGCTTCTATTTGCAATTTTAAAACTTGATTGAATCCGCTAACGGTCGTTCCTTGCGAAGTTGAATCCGTTGCGGTTGCTTCTGATTTATTTTGTTGACCGCCATAGTCGTGATTATATTTTATAAGTATAGAATTCTTAACGGCATCAAGTGGCGTTTTAGAAATTTTCACGTTGTTAAGATCGTGGTAATCAATAGTGTCATCTGCTGAGGAATAATCATCCGAACGTCTTAATGTTTTAATTTTAAACTTACCATCGCCACCAATAAACACATAAGAAAAACAAAGTTTGCAAAGTCTTTCAATAAAGCTTTTTGAATTCATAAACTTAAATTGAGAAAAAGCAAACTTTATATCTGATATTGCGTCCTCGTAAATATCGCCTAACAATCCATTAGTTGTATTGCCTGACGTGTCAAAAGTTGCAAAATCTATATTGGTTGATGACATACTTAATTCATCGCGCAAAACATCTTCAATTATATATATTGGGTTTTCAATTAAAGAATTTGTAGCATATCCATTGTCGCCACTTTGCCCACTCCCTCTATTATCTGCGTCTATATATGAACCATACTTTCGCCCTTTACCTGAAAAATAAACATAGTTGATATTGCTTGGAGTTAACAATGTTTCCGTTCTTGTGATTGTTTTTATAGGCTCAAGAACTATTTCTTCGGTTCCGTATCTTGTTTGTACGGTTCTTGTAATTGGACTTCCTTCAATCGTTTCAACAATTGAAAAATCTTCTATATCTTCAATATTAAAATCAACTACTATTCCCGATTCAACTATTTCAGCCGATTCGTTTGCGGTGCCTGATAATAAAGAATAATCAATAGAACCTTCAAAATCCCAAGCTGAGGTTTTTCCTGAATACAAAGAACCAATATTAGATTTTACTTCTGAATCTGAAGACATTGAATCAATATCAACATTTGCCGAATTAGCGGTAAATCTAAAAACGTCGTTATCTTCTCCGCTCAAATCCGTAACAGTACCCCAACGAACCAAAGTATTGACCGAGCCAAATTCTCCTAATTTGCTTAATTGAGGAATCGCGAAAGTCATCGTTGAAACTGAGTTATTGCTTGTTGCTCCGTTTGCTGTCCAAGTTGCCAAAGTAGAAAAAGAACCATCGCTTGTGTTTTCTTCATTTGCAACTGCACCGCTGCCGGTAACACTTTCAGAACCCAAATTTGATGTACTTAAAGGATAAAAAACGGAAGCTGTGCCACCTCGGTATTCAATTTCAGGATTGCCGGTCACATCAATTGTCCCGGTTATGGTTGGATAATATCCATTTTTATAAAAGTATATATTTTCATTGTCCATCGTGTGCAATGCTTGTGAATCTGCCAAAGCTTCTGATCCGGCTTCTTGCACGTCCCAAATATCCGTAATAATAGCGGGGAATGCGCCTTTGTAAAAATTATAATATTTATCAAAATGCGTGGTCGGAATAGTCCCGATATTATCTTTTTCGTGAAAATCTCCATATGCCATCGGAATTGGTTTGCCTACATTATTAGCCGGGGCGTTTGTATATGTAGATGAATCAACGATGTTTGTTGGGATTTGTTTATGGTATTTAGATGAATTATCCAAAAGCGTTAAGGTGCAATTATTTCGGTCAAAATCTATTTCTCCGGATATTATACCGGTTGCAATCATACGCGCCGAAGTGTCAAGCGTTGAAGTTTCGTTTGTATTTAGGAATAATTCCCATTTACGATTTGCAAAGTTATTAGTTGACAATAGATCGGTAAACCTTCCGCCTTTTATCGATATATCAGAATTTATCAAAGTGACAGAAAGATTCCCTATTGTCGTTGTGAAATTAAAAAAATCTAAACTTTGCCGAAGCGTTCCAAACGATGCAACAATTCCATAATAAATGTCGGAGCCATCTTCGCGGTGTCTATCGCTAACGCCAATAAAATTACTTTCGTCATTATAATATAGTTTTAACACCCAAAAAGCGGTTGTATTCGCGTTTTTTAGTGCGTTGCTTAGTGAGGTATCAAATGATAACATTATCGATTGATACGAGCTTGACCGGTTGAAATCGCTTTATTGATTGCCGGAATTAAATTGTTAGCTGCAAAATTGTGATCCACCATTCCGCCCTTAAAAGTTTGATTAATTGTAATGCTTGGCGAGGACGAAGCTTGAGTTGGAGAAGCACCAAATAAAAATTTAGTAATACCTGCGCTGATTCTGTTCATTCCTCCGGTTGCTTGTGTCATAAAAAAATCATATAATTTAGCTTGTGCCACCATCAACGCCATTTGTATAACAGCGCGTTTTAATGATTCTCCTATATTGTCACCCATAACCGCCGAACTTAAAAGACTTGACGCGGTCTTTGCTGTGAATTCTGCTACTTTTTTTGATTCATCCGCTATTTGTTTATTTTTATCAACTACAACCGGCAAAAGATCAAGCTTCATTTTTTCAATACCAAATTCTTCTTTTTTTAATTCTACAATTCTTGTATTTGCTTCAAGTCCAAAATCTTCTAAAGTTCTTGTATCCTCTCCTTTTATAAGATCACTTATTGCCCTTCTTGCTGTTGCCATTGCTGATCGGGTTTTTTGTATTGCATCAACTGCCATACTTGCCATCCCTGATAAACTATTTGTTACAGAAATAACCGCCGGTTTTAAAATAAATCCTAGTTCTTCGCCTAAATCTCCAAATTGATTTTTCATTTGTTCAATCGAACCCGCCAAAGTATTGGTTGTTTCCTTTGCTTGTCCTCCAAATAAATCTGCAATTACCTTGACAGCTTCTCCCGCTTTCATTTCTTCGGCGGTCAAATCTCTTAGTTGTGGTATTAATTCGCCAAGCTCTCCACTTAATCCACTAAAAGTCTTTGCCGTATTTCTAACGGCTGACTCTAAAGATATTCCGGTTGCTGCGGAAAGGTCAACAGAAGCCGATATGATACTTTTAATTTGATCTTCGTTAAATTTTAAAGACGCAAGAAAAGCTTGTTGCGATATGATAACTTCATCGCCGAAAGTTGTGACCTTTTGCAAGGCTGAAGCTTGTTCCAAAAGATTTTTTGAAGTTCTTCCAAGTGCGGTCGAAAGTTGTTTTTCTGCTAATTCTTGTTGCGCTGCCAACTCAATAACGCTTGAAAGTCCCGATACGATTCCTTTAGCTGCGAAGAATACTGCACCGGCTTTGGCTGCAGCTTTTCCCATTTTTGCAATACCACCTTCAACGCCTTTTAAATCGTCTTTTGTTTTCTTTGCTCCAACTAATCGGAGTTTTAACAATAGGTCTTTAATCGCCATTTTCTTTCTTTCCTTTTTCTTCCATACAAGCAGTCATTTCATTGTCAATTATTGTAAAACAATCTAATCGATGCGCTGAAATATCATCAAGTTTACCAAGCGATATGTTGAATCGTTTTATGTAATTATATTCGTTAATCATATCATAATGCCAAGATTCAAGCAAATAAGAACAATCTGCGAAGAATGGAACGGTATAATACAAAATTTGACCATCGGTGTAATGTTCACTAGGTTCACAAACTTTGTCAATAATATTCCATATGTCATCGATCGTGTTTATCCTTACCGCGTTGTGTTTATAGGTAACCGGGAGTTTCGCCACAGTATAGGGGAGGCGACTATATGATCTAGGCGGTTTTGGAGTACCGAAAAAACTGCACCAAACCGCAAGGCTTAACCCCCGGAATCCTTTTTTGCCGGATCAATCCCCAAGTATTCAAGAAATACCGCTTGAAGAACTTTGTCAATTTCAGGCATTTCCATTCCTTGAAATTCTACTTCGCCTAATCCGGCTATTTCGCCCACACGCTCAAGAACTGCGTAATATGCGTCAACATCCATCTTGCCCTCCCACCAAGTCATCGCGTTCAATTTATGCAATTCCCTTCTTTCTGCGTATGTGCATTCGTTTATTATGTATTCTTTCCCATCGACTTTAATTGTCATTTTTGCGCTCCCTATGTTATTATGATGTTATATCAATTGTAAACAATGCGTTTGAACCATCTGCCATCGCTTTGAATGGTAAATCAATAAAAACTCCCGCATCGGTATTTGTATGGGTGTATCCGGTATATTTAGCGGTTGGAATATCGAAGTCAATTGTCGATCCGTCGCCAATACTAATATTAACGGAAGTTCCCGCCCTAAAATCTGCGATTGTATCAACAACATTGTCGTCAAGCTTTGCGCTAACTGTACCCGTTACGTTGACTTGCCCACCTCTCATATATGCGGAAGGTTCGTGACTAATTGAATTGACAGTTGAAAAACCTACTCTTTGAGCCGGATTTGATATAGTCATTTCAAAGTTATTCAAAACAACATCATCGCCACCAATTGACATTGTTGTACAATCGAAAAATCCTTTTGTGAAATCTACTGCTGTTGCGTTCGCGGATGTTCCTTCGCTCCCTATTACTGGTTGGTATCCACTAAAGAACACACCTGAAGCAGTAAGCCTTCCGCCGTTGACGGTTGGGTTCATTGATAGTGTCAACTCTTGTAAAATGGATGAGTGCATCAAGCGATCTTCGTCAGCGTCAGGCGATGAAATAACAACACAAGCATATTCGCCGGTTGATGCGCCTTCCTCATATGCAACCGTTGCTTGGTTGCCGGTCATTACAACCGTTCCACTTGGTGAGTCATCTTCTGACACCAGCTGAAGTAATGATTGAAGAACCGTGACGTTTTCAACCGCGTAATCGCTAAAAGTAAAAGAATATGTTCCGCCCTTATTTACAACGATATGATCGTCCGGTCTTAATATTCTTTGACCTGATCGTTCTATTTCTGCTCTTTGTGAACCCTCTGAGAAATCAATATCATTGACTTCGGGTGTTCTTAATTTATACAATGTTCCGGATACACTATTCGCGCCAAGATTGCCCGTTTGAATTGAAAAGAACGATTCAAATTGTTTTCCGGAATATACTGTTTTATCTAAACCTGCCATTATTTATTCCCTTTTTGTTTTTTGATAATGTATCCACCATCCAATAATTCTTTGGGCGGATTCTTGATGTCAACTTCTTTGCCTTCTGCCAATGCTTTTGCGACTTCTTTTCCAAGTCCGTGATAATCATTGATTGAATTAAAAGACTTTATATTTTTTCCAATAATATACTTCATACATAAACCTCCGTAACGGTACAATTAAACGACATATTAGCGCGAAAGATGTCAAGATTTTCTTCGTCTTGTTCATATTCAATCGATTCAATACGTCCATCGTGATATTTATAAACACCTGACGGAGAATAATGTGCGTTGTTATGAATCAATCTTTTTACGTTTTCAGCCGTTGAAATTAAATTTTCTTTTACTCTTTTGAATCCTCCGCCGCGTATCAATGTATATATAATATTTATAACATAAGAACGCGATTGTCCACTTGCAAAATGCTCGATTAATGTATCTTCTGTTGGATCAAGGACAAAAGATTGGTTTCCGCGATGTTCATCAATGACCGGGATATTGAATTCATTTCGCATTAAATCTTGTAATGATACCATTACATTGTCATATAATGTATTTTGAAACGAATCTGCATCATTTGAACCAAAGTCAAAGGTGTTTGATTCTTCAGAAAATAGATTATGATTTTCTGCAAAAAGTGGCGATTGTAAAGTTGCCATTAAATGCGCTCCGCTTTAGCGTGTTTGACTGCCATAGTTCGTGAATCTAAAACGCCTGAGATTTCAAGTTCCCATTCGTCATTGATAGTATATACACCGGGCGAAAATCTGACCGCCATTCCTCGTCCTATATCTTGAAACGATCCGTCAATTATCTCGGCATCTTTTACAATTGATGTTTTCAATCCGGTATCGTCAGAAACAAACGTTGAATATTTAACAGAAGAAGCCGAACCCGTTGCAAATGTCCCGGCGGTTGTTATGATAATTTTTACAACATCCCAATCAACGCTTGGCGTTCCTTTGACATCAATGATTGAACCGGTTGAACTTGCATTAATTGATATTTCGCGAAGAATACCATCGTGCTTCGCCATTCCCTCATCTTGATATAAAGCGATTTCGCCTTTTCTTATCATATCCAAAAAGCCGGTTCCTTCTGGATTCATTGCTTTGTTTAATATTTCTTCTGATTTTTCAAAGTCAAAAGGACGAACAAGATCAGAACAAGCAATTATTGCGGTACTTCTGACAATTAGCTCGGGCCAATTGTTTCCGGTTGCTGATTCCATTCCAACACCTTTGCGCGGATAGATTCCAAATGGAACGATATTTCGCACCATATCAGAAGCTTTTTTTACTGCTTCAAGTTTTAAATCTTCCCAATCGCGACCGCCTTCAATTACCGAGCTATTCAATAATGTTGTTGATGAGTTGGTCAAGAACAAACTTAGTAATCCGGTTGATGAATTATAATTGTATTCTTTATTTGAGTTTGGTGTATCGGTTACGCTAGTTAATTCTTCGCCATCTTTGAATAGTTGTGTAACGTGTCCGGAAGAATAAAGATAATATAAATCAGTTGTTCCGGAGGATTGCCAATCGCTTTGCAATACACGGCGCATATTATAATTATTTATATTTGGTTCTATATATTGCAAATCTGTTGTTGAATTTGCGTACACCGCTTCGTAACTACTCATAATATTTAATCCTGTTTTTTTCTTGCATATTTATCTTGACGGGGATTTCCAAATCGTTTATTAATGCTAATAGTTCAACAATATCGATATAATGTCTTTGTGGTTCATCATTTAAGGCGTTTATATCTATCTTCCCGGCCTTTTCTTTTATTATGCGAATGTTATCATCAAGGTTCATACTTTGATTGCCCTACGGAACCAACCAAACCAAAACTTTTCTTGCGAAGGTTTGCGAATGACTATCTTTGCAAATTTTAAAACGCGATAAGCTCTCAATCTGTCAGGCTCAAGGTTTTTACAAGCTCCGATCGTAGCCGAACCAACTAATCCATCTTCTTTTATCTTGTAAGTGTTTTTTCCATTACAAGCTTGTTGTAAGACTTTCGCAGCTCCGCGCCTTCCAAAGTTGACAACCATATCAAAGTAAACTTCGCGTAATTGATTTGGAAGTTGTTCAGCTTTTGACGGAACCCAATAATCTTCGTAATAGATTTGTTTAGCTTGGTCAATAGAAAGATTCTTAATGTCTAAGTCCGGATATGCTTTTTTCGATATGCCAAGATTTGTTTCGCCACCCGCGTCGTGCTTGTCATTCACATAACCGCCTTCAGATTCCAAGACGTGATCTATTATTTCATCAAATGTCATTTTTTCCAAGCTATCTTTAAAAGTGCGCCCATTACGTCCAAAATCTCTTTCATTATCTGTTTGCGTTCTTCGCTATCAAGTTTGCCGTCATCTTCATACGCTTCTTGTAATGCTTTGAAAACTTCTTTTAATTCGTCAACAAGTTTCTTGTATTTTAAACCGACCATTGTCGCGCCACCGGCTACAACCAATCCCATCAAATAAAAGAAATTTGTCCAATTGAACCAATCTAACATTTTATTCTCCTTTGAATAAATATGCGATGAATCCGCCAAAGATAATTGACAAGACCGATCCGACACCTTGTATCGCTGACATTTTATTTTCTAAAGCTCTAACACGTCCGTTCTGCATTTGAATCTCAAGTTTTGTGTCCGTTGCTTCTTTGTGTACTGCTTCAAGTGTTGATTCTATCCTTGCCAATCTTTCAACTATATCGGTTCGATATTGTTCAGTTTCCGGCTTTGTCATCTTTTTTATTTTTCTTTTCTTGTGCTTCTAAAGCTTTTTCATAACCTTCAATTAAATAATTTAATTCGTTTAAGTTAGTTGTTAAGGTTTGTCTTTGCTTCTTTAGTTCTACAAGTCGTTCTTTTTGCATTTTGCCTCCCTATTATTTTATTCGGAATCAGCTTCTAATTTTTCTTGCCAAGCTTGTTTCACTTCATCTGTCCAAAGTGAAGATGCCATTCCTTGTATTTCATTTGATTCTGAAGAAACATCCATATCCGGAGTTAAAACCCTCCGCTCATATGAATAAGAAAGTTCTTTTCCATTTTCAATTATTGCCGTTCTTTTTCTTTCGTTGATATGTTTGTAAGCACTTCTTATTTCATAATCATAAGTTATTTGTTTTTCTAATGCCATTTTATTATCCTTTACTTTTTATTCTTTCCATCTTAATTATCCAATTAAGTTTGAATTTTTTTAATTAAATAAATTTACACACTATAACAAAATGAAAAACTAAATTCAGTTGAGCCTGTTATTGTGTTTGCGTTTAGATATGACCACCCGGAGTTATCGGTTGTCATTTGTATTGAAGCCGTGTTTTGACCACTATATGAAGATATGTGAAGCGAATTTACAGCGTCATCAAAATTACAATTTTGTATTGAAAACGGGCCAATAAATCTTTCTGATAGATCAGTAAAATCCCCAACCGTAAAAGGCAAGTTCAAAAACAGAGTTCCGGAAGGACTACTTACCGAACTAACGCCAACTTCACCGGAAACAAAGACTTTTCTTCCTATTTTCACATAATGAGCTTCGTTTTTACCTGAAACGAAAGTAATACTGCCACTTGACATTGACGCTGTAATCGTGTATGTCCCTTCTTCGTAATCATCTAACGTGTTAGCGTCTGCATCGGCAACTTGTGACGCGGGGAATTGAATTCCTGCATTTGGAATTACTGCTCCTGAAAAAGTAGCATCTCCGGAGCTGCTTATTCTCATTCTTTCAGTTGCTGAACTTGCACCATCTGCAGTTGTTTTAAAAACTAATCTTCCCGGCATATCTCCATTTCCGGGAGTGCCGTCTACTTCTGAATGGATTGATGCTGCAGTTTCATAAGAAGGGTTGCTTGTATCATCTATTCCTTGAAATACAATACTTCCCAAACTATCATTTTCTACAACTGCAGTCAATGTTGAAGCGTGTTTGCTTTTTCTAACAATAATATTTGCACCATCAGAATTTGCATCTAAATTGTCAAGATAGATATTAGAATCAACGCCCGAAGCTCCAGCAACAGAAAGCTTTCCCGTTGGCGAATTTGTTCCCAACCCGACTTTATTTCCTGAAGTATCAACAAACAATGTGTTGGAATCAATATTTACATCACCGGCAACGGTAAGCGTTGAAGACATATCAACCGCGCCATTCATATCGATCGTGGTTGCGTTTAATTCTAATTCTGTATCGGATACTAGATCAAGTACACCGTCCGCGCTTTGATGTATATATGTTCCGGTATCTCCAAATTCTAAACGATTTGTTCCGGTCATCATCAACGCATCGGTTGCTATTGTAAATCCGAATGTTGTTTCGTTGTCGCCGTCCTTTACTGAAACGTGCGTTGTGCCATTTCCTCCGCCATCTCTGTCAACGTGTAAAAGTTGTTCGTATGAGGAAGCAATGCTTTGTGAGCCTAATGCTGCCATTTTTTATCTCCTTTCCATAAGATAAGTTGCACGGCTATTCCGTGCGGTTTAATCAATAAATGCAAATTTTCTTTTTTCTTCTTCAAATTTTGTCAAAATACTGCCAAAGGTTATGTATTCGCCAAGCTCTTTCAATCCTTCGGTCACGTCGTGAACGTCTTCGCCAACTAAGTTTTGACCGGCTTTTTTCAATGCAACAGAAATCGACATAGCTTCCTCTGTGGGATCGCCCGGGCCTTCTAAGTCTATTGCCCAAAGTTTTAACATTTTCATCAAACTCCCGGTGTATCCAAGTTCTTGCAATCCCGCCCTGATAGCGTCATTAAATGACATTGCATTGGTTGTCCCGGCTACATCAAGGAAGTATTCTTTCAATACTGAATTTATATGTCTTTTACTTCCTAAAGCCATTATTTAGCCTTTTTAGCTTTTTTCTTTTTAATCTCTTTACCGTCCTTATCGCATTCGACAAAACGTTCTTTCAAAGATTTTAGATCGTGACGTTCTTTGTCGTATTCGAAGATTATTCCTGATTCTTTTTTAAAATACATTTCTTTTTCTTTCCCAAGATAGGGGCGGATGAACCGCCCCGTATCATTGTTTTATTTAGCTAACGTCTGAAAGTATAGTTACACCAAAAGCGTCTTTTACTTCGACTTCGCCCCAAAAACCGGTCGCTACGTACTCAGTAGAACGGAAAGAAGCGTTTCTTTCTGTTTCAATACGCATTAGACCTTCAGGGCCAACCGCTAATCCCATCGCACCGGCTGAGAACATAAAGGAAGCGGTATCTCCACCGGATGAAACATCATCATCAATTTCATTTGAGAAATAAATGTCGATGCCACCTAATGAAGTAACGAATCCACGTGTCAAGAATTCTTGACCTTGTTCGCCTAATAGTGAAGCGGGTTTTGAGTTTGAACCGGTGACTGCAACGTCTACAAGTAAACCTTGTAAACCTTTTGCGCCAAAGATTCCTTTGTCACTCATAACCAAGTTATAAGGCGCGGGAGCATTTGCGGCTCTTAACTGTCTTAATCCACCAAAGATGTGGTCAAGTGTCAATTGTGTTCCGGCTCCGCACTCAGTTTGTGAAAATGACTTTCCAAGTGTCACAAGATCATTGTCGAGCTTCGCAGCTACGGCGTTTCCTAAGATTGCGCCGGTATTACCTGCGATGTCGTCAGCGTTACCCATAACGGCAAGGTCGGTCACATCTGCACGTATAACGTGTTCAGATACAGTCGCGGTTCTTGCGGTTGTTGTAATACTTGTTACTGTTGAATAGTCTGCACCGTCTGTGGCTGCGCCAACTGCTGATGAAGCAACTGCGCTATATTCAGGCCATTGAACGGTTATTGCGCCCGGAGGGCATTGTTTAACGGATACCAAGGGGAACATAACGTTGGTTTCATTGAAGGCAATAATTGCATCTCCAATGACTTTATCCAGACCACCTTGGGCTACTCCGGTATCGGTTTCAGCCATTTTTTAGTCCTTTTCTTTATTTGGAGGAACCCAACCGCCAAAATACTTTTTGGTCGATACGCGTTTTCCACGTTGTGCATTGTTCGCTCGTTCTTCTAATTCGTCAATCATTGTTTCGTATGGTACTTTCTCGCCTTTTATTGTGGCGTGAATATCTCCGTCCGGAAGATTCTTTTCTTTCAAATCTCCCTTTGGATCGAGATCGACTCCGAATGGTTTATACTTATTTGCCATAGCCAATCATTATCCCTTTTTTAACCCGTGTGCTTTGCTTGTAGCTTTTCGGATCACTTTCGGCCCATTCTTTCATAGAAGTATACCCACCATATGAACCGGGAGATTGATTATCAACCTTGACCGGTGTTGCGGTAGCGTATTCATTCGCGAGGTCTTCCAATACATCTATTGGGTGTCCTTTGAACTTTTCTTGTTTTGATTCAGGCAAACGCTCAAGCAATGCTTGACGGCGATTTGCTTCGTAAGTTTCCAAGCGTTCTTTAAAAGGCGACAATGATTCAACTTGATTTTGAAGTTCTGCTATCAATTCATCTTTCTTCCCGTCTTGTTGCATTCTTTCTTGTCGTCTTTTTTCTTCTTTTGTTTGAAGTTCGGCGAGTTGCGATTCAAGTCCTCGAATCTTATCTTTCTTAGCCATTACTTCTCTTAACAAATCCGACTGCCCGGAAGTGTCGGTTGTGGTCTGACCTTTAGCGGTCAACTCGTTGCCGTTTGCTTCGGCGTTCTCTTGTACGTTTTCTTGCACTGATTCTGACATTTTTTATGCCTCCTCGTTGTTATTAATAAAATTATCCAATTTTAATACTAACCTTTTTACTTGCGTATTTTTGTGAATTACGATTTATGTAATCACTTAATTCTTTTATGATCTTCTTTTCATTGACATCATTGACACCAAATATATTGCGTCCCTTATCTGCATTCCCTTTGACCTTTAATCCATCGCGATATATTATATCGACACCTACATTCGTTGCTTTATCTGCTTTTATACTGTTTAGCATTGTTCCGGTCAAACGTAGATTCGGAGGGTTGACTTGTCTTGACTTTGAAACACCTTTTGGCCCGGCTTTTCCTGCAGCTTTTCTCGTTGGATAATCTTCTGCAAAAATTGTTTTTTTTGTCCCATCTTTTAAAGTTTTAGTAAACCAAAAAGGTGAATGTGTTTTGTATTTTGGGAATCTATATCTTTTTCCGGTGTTTTCATTTGTTCCAAATCCCTTATCCGAATCTTTTACAATCCTTGTAACTGTCTTTCCGCCAATAGTCGCCCAAATCTTTCTTGGTATTGTTATAATATCTTGCGCCTTCATT
>Ga0209645_1000282_pt1 | contig 27151 bp, 14 predicted proteins | sample ETNvirenome_6_30_FD_184070 | JGI IMG/M metagenome (GOLD analysis project Ga0209645, IMG submission 184070) | Marine viral communities from the Pacific Ocean - ETNP_6_30 (SPAdes) (version 2) | ecosystem: Environmental > Aquatic > Marine > Oceanic | place: Pacific Ocean | collected 2013-06-19
CATCAGTACTAACACCCAATGCTTTACTGTAGTCTAATTGATTTTTATTTACTTCTGCAATTCGTTTAATTGCCTGACCTCGTTGAGTTGCATCTAGTCTACCAAGGTTTACTAAATTTGCTCTCATGCTGAATTCTTGCATGATTAAATCTATGGAATCACCTAATGCAAGACCTAAGTCTCCACCCTGATCAGTTAAATTTAAAAAAGTTTCTATTACTTCAGGTACTACTGTAGAGCCCATTGACCTAAACACTAGGGAGTTTTCCAACATAGTTTTAGTGGCGTCTGATGTGCTCAGTCCCAGCTCGTTCATTCTGGCAATATTCATTGCAGTAGAACCTTCTAATGCTAGACCAGATTGGCTGAGTTCATTAAAACTATTACCTAATTGTACAACCTTTGCAGTAACGGCCGTAATTGCTGTACCTAAAATTGCAATAGCACTACCTACTAGGAAATCTACAAAGCCTCCAACAGCATCACCAAGGCCGCCTATTATACTTCTAAAACTTAAACCCACCGACTCTAATTCGTCGTTCATAGTATCAAATGTATCGTTTATCTCATCTGGCATATCCTCTATTTCTTCACCTAGATCTTTAACTGCCTGATTAAGGTCTTTAATTTCGTTTACAAGTTTTTCTGATACTTCTGCAACTTTTTTCTGGTCTCCATTGGCGCCCAGAGCGGTAAGTAACTTTTCCATCTGAGCTTCTGTGGCCCAGGTTGGTACGGTCTTTAATTCTCCGCTACCATCTGTAAAAGATATTGTTGCCATTCAGTTTTCCTATAAACACTAGTTTTAATGATGATAAATACTATTCGATAATATCACTTATTGTTATATTTATCAGAATAATTAACAGGAGTTTTAATAGATGTCAAATACACCAAATCCGTTAAGCGAATACTTTAGATCGCCAAAGTTATATGTAAAACTGCCTACAGGAGGTATGTTTTACGAGAAGGATGTAGTAGAATATCCAGATTCAGGAGAACTGCCTGTTTTCCCTATGACTGCTAAAGACGAGCTAATAATGAAAAATCCAGACGCATTGTTAAATGGCGAAGCAGTATGTCAGTTGGTTTCAAGTTGTGTACCAAATGTAAAAGAGCCAAGGCAAATGATCAGTAATGATATTGACGCACTTTTAATTGCTATACAAGGAGCAACAAATGGAGATGACATAGAAGTCACTGCAGAATGCCCAAGTTGTAATGAAGCAATTACAGGTATTGCTAGTGCCGAAGGCGCCTTGGAAACAATGGTAACACTGGAAGAGTCATATACTGTGACAACAAGCAAAGGTTTAGAAATAGAAGTGAAACCTTTTAAGTATGAAAATACAATCAAGGCTGGTATTGCCAGTTTCCAGAGTACAAGAAGTTTACAAGCCATGTCAGAACTGCCAGATGATATAGACAGATTGAAAGTTTTCAATGAAAGTTTTATGAAAATGGCAGACATGAATTATCAACTAATTTTAGATGCTGTACATAGTGTCACTATTGTAAAAGGAAAAGAAAAGGTAAAAATTACAAACAGAGATCACATTAAAGAGTTTTTAGATAACTGTGATAGCGAAGTAGGTAAGTCTGTGGAAGAGTCAGTTGCTGAAATAAACAAAATAGGAATACAAAAAACTATGGAATTCGAATGCGATAAGGAATCATGCCAAAAGAAAAATAATCCACTCAAATTTGAAGCCGCAGTTTCATTTGATCCTGTAAATTTTTTCATGGCTTCCTAGGGAAGGCCGAACCTGAACAAATTGTTCAGTATCTAGAGAAGTTAAGAAAAGACTCAGAGGCCATACATGACCAAATTGTTGAGATAGTGGTTTACTCTGAAGGAAAAATATCTTACAATGAAGTTTGGGCAATGAGCAACAAAGAGCGAAACAGATTCGTAAAAGTTCTTAACAACTATATTAAAAAGAAAAACGGAAAGCAAGGCACTGAAGACCTATAATGAGTTGGTATTATAAAGATAATTTAATTACAGAACTTCCAGACGATTGTGAAGCATTTGTGTATTTGATTACCAATCTCACAAACGATAAAAAGTATGTGGGTAAAAAGTTAGCAAAATTTAAAACTACTAAACCACCACTTAAAGGCAGAAAAAACAAAAGACGTGGTAAAAAAGAAAGTGACTGGCGTACCTATTGGGGTAGCAGTGATCATTTAAATGCAGACGTACTAGAACTAGGCGAGGATAAATTCCGTAGAGAAATACTTTACTATTGCCCTAGTAGAGGAGTAGCAAGTTATTTAGAAGCCAGAGAGCAATTCGAAAGGCGAGTACTTGAAACAGACGATTATTACAATGGAATAATTAATGTTCGTGTAGGTGGTTCGAAAATCCTTAAAGAGGCATTAAAGACCTTATAAGTAGGATTGCTAGGCACACATCAAGGCACAACAAGGCACATCATTAAGGCACACACATAGGACTATACACCGGCCCCAACAGAGGCAAATAAATTCTGGCTCCTTGACAATCCGTTAAACACGGTGCGAGATCTGGAGATGTATAGCGGTAAAGATACAAACACACGACAAACAGTATTAAAAGTATGTAGGCTCTGAGAAAAAGCAACCTACAAGTTATATAACTAAACTTAACTAGGTTATATGATTTCCGTGAGATTCGAGACGGTAGTGTATGGGGACAAAAGGCTCACTGGTTCCTAATAGCACCCGAGTTTAAGATGGCGACAACATCACATGATGACATATTCTCCTGTATAGGAGAATTATGACTCCTCCATACATGATAACGGAGTAAATTTAAGTCGAGTAAATGAGTTGAGTGAAACGAAACGAATTGGCGAAGACTTAAAAGGTCCGAAGGACCTAATTAATATGCTTTAATAGAATGTATGAAGCGATATTTCTTTATTTCCGATAAATCTGGTTCATGTGTTAGTTTACCTAACGGTATCTTTCCTATAGCCAGTCTTTTATCTCCTAAAGAGTAAGGCAGTTTGCTATGTATTTTTGCTAGGAACCTGTTCAAGTTTAGCATATATTTTTTTCCAGCAAACAAATCTTCATCTAACCAGCATAATAAAAAAGATTTTATAAGGTGTGTAGGCTGAATTTGATCTTTTGGAATATCTATATCACCATCATTAAAGATAGCCATTATGTGTTTCCCCACATGAGGGTAGCCCATGTATAACCAATCCTTTTTCATATCTGGAGTAAACAAATCATAATCCTCATCTAAAAGTTCCTCACCAGGATCATCTGTAAGTATAACAATTTTGGGTTTATTACTTCTGCTTAAATCTTCTAAGTGGTGTATTGTGTCATTTAACTTTACTAAAACATCATAAAGTTTCTGGCTGGGGTATTTTTCTTCCATCAGTTTATAATGCATACTTGCAAAAACATCGTGCAAATAATTTAAATCTCTGGAAGTTAAATCTATATCAGGCTTTAAATTTTTGAGTTCCTGAATGGTATTTTCTAAAACTTGATTTACATCTTGTACAGTTTCGCCAAAACCGTAGCAACTACTATTACTTAATACTGGAAAATTATGTTTGTTAAGACGTTGCCATATTGTTTTAGCAACACGGTTATCAAATAGTTTATAAGTTAAGGTGTATTCTGCATTTTCACCTAAATTGACATCAACCAACATATTCAGTATCTGTGTTATAACTTGTAAATCCGCCTTCTTTTACAACGGTTAATACATTGTTTACACGACCTATTAGTTCTTCTTTGTGCGATATCAACATGATGTTTTTACCCTGTTCACGATGCATTTTTTTCAGTACTGCAAGTGCATTTTCCACACCCATACTGTCCATGCCACTGTCTACAAGTTCATCAATACACATTAGGTTCATTGGTCTGTTTAGACTTTCATATATGTCTCTGAAACTCCAACTTAAACCAAGTATAAGTCTGTTACGTTCTCCTCGGCTTAAATTATCAAAGTCTAAATCTCTGCCATATTCAGTAATCTCTACACCTAAGTCGTTACTAAATTTAACGTCATGGGGCAGGCCAAGTTTTTCTAAATAATAACTAAGTCTGTGATTAAGATATGCAATATTTTGATCAATAATTTTCTTTCTGATAAAACTGTCTTTGCTTGTAAGCAACTTATATAAAAAGTCCTGATGCTCTTGTAAATGTGTTAATTCATTCATTGTATCAAAACTAATTTCCTGTAAACCTGTAGTTTTAAGACCTTCTATTTGTTCTATATAAGGATTTTCCTCTTCTGCTTTTTCTTGCAGTTGATTATGCATAGTGTCTAAATTATGTTTATGCTGTAAAGCATCTTCCATTCTGCTATATTCTGTATGAGGAGTTTCTGGTATTTCTCCTAATTCATCGATAGCACCACACGTTTCTAATAATTGTAATTCAAGATCATCATAATATTCTTTTTCTGTTACAATGTCGTCCTCTAAATCTGCAGTATATTTTTCGTGTGTATCTAAATGAGCAGTAGGTTGCTCACATGCTGGGCAAACACCTGCTTTTGCACTTACTAAATTACTTTGTAATTCTTCTAATTTTGATTTACTGCGATTTGCACTATTTGTAAGACGTTTTTGGTCTGCTTCTAAACTGCTCTTTTGTGCAACCTGTTCTTTTATTACTGCCAATACCTTATGGTTATCTAATTCTTGATTGATATCAATTTTTTCCATTTCCACTATTGCAGTACCTAGTTCATTTAGTTTGGCTTCTTTATTACTTTCCCATGCTCTACTACGGCTTTCTATCTCTTTAATGTTTTTTTCTATACGTTGGTTACTGGTATCTATAGCATTTATTGTTATTTCTTCCTCTTTAATAGCATCTCTAGTAACCTTTTGTCTTTCCTTAAGTATTTCTGCTTTTTGCGAAAGTTCTGTAATACCCAACAACTGCTCAATCATATCCTTTTGATCGTTGTTTTTCATTGCAAGGAAAGGTTCAGTATATGTATTAAGTGCAATCAAATGCTTAAACATATTGTGCGGAAAGCCAATTATTTTTTCTATTTCTTTTTGTGTTTCTCTGCTATCGCCTTGCTGTTCTTGATCTATTGCATCTTCTCCGTCCACATATAGTTTTAAAATATTAGGACGTCTGCCTCTTTCTATTCTATACTCTTTGCCTTTTATCTCAAACTCCACAGTAGTAATCATACCTTTACCATTTGTTTTGTTTATAAGATTATCTTTTCTGATATTAGTTAAGGCATCTCCATAAAGAGCATAACTGAGTGCATTTATTATAGTAGTTTTACCTGTACCATTTCTGCTACCATCTCCTCCCATGTCTAAATTGTGTCCTAACACAAGAGTGAGTTGGCAATTATCAAAGTTTACTGCCTGTGTGTTGTTCCCAACACTCATAAAGTTTTTTGCTGATACGTTTTTAATTTTTAGCATTATATTTCTAAACTATTATAAATGTCAACTAATTTATTTTTGTCAACTGTTTGACTTTCTATTGTGTCTAATTGTGCAAGTACAATTTGATCTACACTTTCAAATTGTATCTCACCGCCTTCAAATTCTTCTTCCTCTTTTATTGGAATAAGTTGAAGTTCTCTTACATTGTATTGCTCTGCAAATTTTTCTCTAATAAAACTTGCCTCTTCGTAACTGATACTGACATCTAATTTTACTCTTGCATAAGTGTACTCGTCCAATAAATTTTGATGATCATCTAATAATTGTTTTAGTGTAAAGACTTTGTATTTTGGACATTGTTCCCAATTAACATACAGAGGCTCTTCTCCCCATGTTAAGAACATGGCACCTCTTTCATTATCATCTACGTCTGCGTAATTGTGTGGGAAAGCATTACCTATATAATGTATATTATTTTTAAACTGTCTTTTATGAAAATGTCCACTAAACACATACTCTGGACCACTTAACATTTTATCGTTAATACCACCATGGTCTGGCATTTCTACCATAGCATTCATTTTAAAGTATGGTAACTCAAAATGTCCAAACATGTATTTGCATTCCATTTTTTGTACTTGTTTAAATTCATCACCAACAAGCCAAGGAATAATTGCTACATCATCTTGTAAAAAATGCTCATCAACCATTACAAAATTAGACAAGTCTCTGGCATACTCTATGCTATTAAGTTCTCTTTTGTCTTTATAATATAAATCATGATTACCTGTTATAAAATAAACAGTTTCAAATGCATCATTTAATTTTTTAAAGTCCACAATAGAGGCATTCATAGTTGCTACACTAATACTTGCTCTGTGATGATTCCAGTCACCAAGAAATATACAGGTTTCTGCATTTCTGGCTTTTGCTTCTGCAATAAACCAGTCTATATACCTGTGGCAATCTTGTAAATGTAAACGGCTGTTTTGCTTTAATCCGTAGTGTATGTCAGTAAAACAAGCCGCTGTTTTAAACAGTTGGCTCATAAAAATTAATCGTTAATATCAGTTGTTTGACTTTGTTCTGCGGCTTCTCTTAATTCACGCAGTTCATTTTCATGTTGAATTTGTCTTCCATAACTTGGTAAATGCCCTTGCTCAATAAGAATATCATCTCTTATCATTTGGTTCCTTTTTTCCAAGTTAAGTACTCTTGTGAAACTGTTATTAACGGCGGCTGTATAATAAGCAAAAGGGTTATCTGATTTTTGCTCATTAAACTGTAGTCCAATATAACTTAATTGTAGTAATGCTTGTCCACGCATTTCATCTACATAAGTATATCCTCTCCAGTTACCTCTGTGACTATACCTTTCCACTAATTTTAAAAACATAGTGCCAAGTTTATTTGTGATTTTTCCATGTTCAGGATTAAAGTGTCCATTACTTAATCCTCCTTCCCAATGACTTCTTGCTACTTCCTTTAACTCATCACCAACGTATGCGTAATGTTTAAAAGGAGGAAAATTTACCTTTGCTTTTGTTTCTGCTTCATTCCTAGGATTCTTTTTTCTTCCTGGTTCTAATGGAATATGTTCCATAGTCATAACACGAAAAACTAAATCTTCTTTTGCTATGCTTTTAGGATCTACAGCAAACTCTTTCTGCTTGGGTTTATTTCTGTAATCTTTAGGATCATGTTCTGCCATTGCGGCCTGATATGCATCATATTGCATTTTTGCGGCTTTATTTTCTCTTGCGGCTTTAATACTGATTCTATTGACTTTTTTAACGTCTTCTAATATGATATCAAATGCACCATATTTTTCATCTGCTAACCAGCAGTACGTCATTTTGCTTTTATGGATTTCTTTTAGAATATCTTTGTTATTAAGATAGTTTACTTTTTTAGGCTGTGCCATTAATAACTCTCCTCAAAATTATCGTTCATTTATATTGTGTTATTATACACATTACCTGTGTATTGTCAATTAATATTTACCAGATCTAGCAAAAACTGGAAAACTTTATAGGAATAATTATAACATGCTTTAATAAAACTGATAAATAGAACTATTAGGAGTTAGAATGGCTTTTTTGAAAAACATTATAAGTGGATATTTGGGTAACAAGGCCAATAAAGCAATTGGCGGTATCAAAAATCCACATGCTAGAAGGTTAGCAGGTAATCTGTTAGGTGCTTCTCCTTTGGGAGATTTTATACCTGGATTACGAAATCCTCCTAGAAATCCAGATCAAAATTTACTTTTTGGTGCTAGGATGTTAAGTGAATTACAATTAAGGCAACAATTACAGCAACAAACAGATCAGTTTGGGTCGCTTGAACCAGAAACTCCTCACTCTGTACAAAGAAATTACGATTGGAGAGCAAGACTAAGACCTAAAAGAGGTGGTGAGGATTATGTTTATGGGCAGGCTTATGCTAAAGAAGGTTCAGTACCAGAAACAAACATATTGCAACCAATAATAGATTCAGGCGGACTTGTATGGCAATATACTCCACAGATATTTGTATCATCAAGTGCAAATTATCAGGAACACCATTTACAGGGAATGAACTATCCGTTCTTTGCTTATGAGAATAGCAGACCACCTGAACTACCTATTGCTTCAGAATTTACATGTAATGACATTTACGAAGCAAGATACATGTTAGCAGTATTTCATTTTTGTAAAGTAATTACAAAAAGTTTTTCAGGCGATAGTGCGGTTGCACAAGGTGTTGCAGGAACACCACCGCCAGTTCTGTTATTTGAATATTTAGGAGAGCATGGATTTAATAAAGTTCCTGTAATTGTAAAAGATTACTCCATACAGTATGGAGAAGATGTAGACTATGTGCCTGTACATTATAAAATGGGCAGTAAAGACACAGTCACTTATGTGCCTACGGCGGCACTGGTTACGATTAACTTATCCGTAAGTTACACACCACACAAATTAAGAAAAAGATTTGATATTACTGGCTTAACAAACGGGTCAGCATATCAGGATGGATTTATTTAATGGCAAAATTTCACGGTTCAAATAGTTTCTTAAGAAACGCAGGTGCAATGGATGTATTTCTGGATGTAAATAATCTTCCCAAAATGCCTAAGGGATTGTATGATGAAGATTATAAAATTAAAGCAGATGTAGATGGCAGACCTGACATACTAGCATATAAAGTTTATGGTACTACTGAGCTATGGTGGGTATTTGCATTAAGAAATCCAGACATACTTGTAGACCCTATAAGAGATTTTAAAGCAGGAACAATAATAAAATTACCATCTATGGAATCAGTAAAACTTGTAGCAGGAGGATAAAATGGCAGATCCTGATGCACCAAGAGATTACAGTAATCATCCAATAGCAACCGAGGAACAAAAAAAGGCTCTAAATGAATCACAGGGTGCTAGTTCTACTCCAGCAGAAAAGAAGGTTCCTAAAATTACAAATGAATATGTGGGAGACATTTTAGGTAATGTTTTAGATACTGTTGACTTGCCTACCTACCATTTAAAACTTTACATGATAGGACCAGGCTCAAAAAATGCTAGTGCAGGGTCAGAAGATACTCCAACACAAGATACTGAAACATCTAGCTCAGAAGATGCAAGAAAAGACCAAGGGGAAAAAGGAAGTATCAGAACAACTGGCACAGGATACTTAAACAACAGAGTGGATTCTCATCCTGATCCAACACAAACAGTAGTACTAGCAGAAACAGGTGTTACAGAAGTAGGAATAGACGGTTTAGAGATTGCTACAATTCCAGGTGGTGGTGGAAGTAGCCAAAGCACCACAGTAAATTTTACAATTACGCAACCTAATGCCGCAGATTTTCCAGATCAAATAGTAAAAGCAAGACAGTATTTAGGTGCACCACCAGACGGTGGTGATGTACCCTTGTTTTTAGAATTAAGTTTCCGTGGCAGGAAAGAATCAGATTTAAATCCAGATTTATGGGACACTGATAATGCTGGTGGTGAAATAATGTCGAATGTGGCAGGACCTTTTGTATATCAATTAATGATAAGAAACTTTAGTATGAACATTGATGTTGGTGGCTCCACTTACGAATTTGAAACTGCTGTTAAGGATACTCTATATACTGCCGATGCATTTTTCAGAACAAGGAAATTTTATACAATAACAGGTCGTACTATAGGTCAAATGCTTCAAGATTTACAAAAGCAAACAAATGACTATAACCAAAAGCAAAAACTACCACAGAGAATAAATTTTGGCTTAGAGCAAAAGGGAAAAGTAGACGAAACAAATAAGGAATGGAAAAAAATTCGTGGTAGTACTGCTAAAAGACAAGTAGAAGTTGTGACAGGGCAAAGTGATGATTATTATGTGGAAGGATTGAAACACATAAAAGATCAAAGTTTAGATATTGAAAATACAGAACAACTGAATGCCGTAATTAAAGAGGAAGTTGTAGACGCGGAAAATACTGCAGAAGCAAAAGAGGCCTCTGAAGAATCAAGAGATAAATCCACATCAGTTTCTAAAGATGCAAAAACAAATAAAATTAGTATAGATTTAAAAGAAGGTATCACTATGGATAAAGTATTAGGAATACTTTTATCTATGAATAAAGAATTCATGCAAAAAGCATCTAGAACTGCTGATATAGAAGATCCCAAAAACGAAGAAGTTGACGCAACTAAGCAAGTTTTATGGTATAAATTTGAAGGCAGTATAGAGTATGGTGAGTATTTAGAAAAAGATAAGCAATATTTTAAAACTGCGTATCTGATACCAACAAGTTTTGAATCTCCCAAAACAGATATTGCTATATTTCCCTGGGAAAGTGATAAAAATAATAATTTAGAAAAAGGCGAAGTAACTGAAAGAATAAATCAGATGAAAATCAGAAAAGCATATGAGTACATATTTACAGGCAGAAATGATCAGATTATAAATTGTGATATCTCATATAATGAAGGTTACATGTTATTACAACCGCCAGACAGAGGACTGCTTGGTGATATAAGTTTGAACGCCGCAAGTATATTAAACCCTACACCTGTAGATAAAAAGGAAACTATAGAAGATGAAGGTATAGAAAAATTAACTGAATCAGCAGATGAAAGTAGTAGCCAAAACTTTTTTGACCAATTGAATAAATTAAAAGATGATATCAAAAAAGGAGAAGCATTTATAAGAGACCTTGGAAGTGCCGCACAATTTACTGAATCACAAATTAAAGATTTAGTTAAAAATTCAAATGGTGAAGCCGCAAAAAAATTGCAAGAAGCATTAAGTGATCAATCAACAGCACAGGGTATTGCAAATGCATTAACAGAAAAAAGAAAGACATCTAATCAAGCAAATGTTGTAACACAGAGTGAAGAATTTAGTCCACAGGAATCTGGTTTTGTTTATGGCGGAGATCTAATTGGTAATACCAAGTATGCAGAGCAACTTGCGGACAAAGGTAAAAAATTTAAAGAAGAAAGAACATCAGCAGAAGACAAAGAAGAAACAACAAACAATGGTATAGCACAAAGAACTAAATCAGAATACCTTTCAGGATTTGCAAATGTTGGTGCTACAAAAGGAATAAAAAATAATCTGTTTACATATTTGTATGATCAACATCAGGCTGTAGATTTCTTAATGAGACTTGAAATGGAACTGAGGGGAGATCCTTGGTGGTTAGGCAAGCCTGTACACAAGGCAGGAGAGATACCTACACCACCTGGAAGTAGTGCCGAAAAAATAGAAGAAACAGATGAGGACGGAAATAACTACTTGACAACAACAAAAGATAATTTCTTCCTGTTTAGTTTAAATTCTCCCAGACTTTTTGATATGGATGTAGAGAACGAAGACAATAATACAGGATTATGGATAAAAGAAGGTGACGGTACATCATACTTTATATCAGGCATATATCAGGTGAGAACTGTAAACCATAAATTTAATGGTGGTATGTACACAATGGACATTATGGGTGTTAAAGAAACTGCTATCAGTTTAAACAATATGGAAAGACAGTTATCACAATTCAGTTACGTTGATGAAGAAAGAAAAGGATTTACAGCGAAAAAACAAGACGGTGTTGTTACTGATGCTGATAGAGAAGGAAATAAAGGTGCATACGAAAAACCACATTATGCAAACGTACAAGGACAAATGGATAAAAGTAAAAAAACTGCAGAAGAATTACTTGAAGCAGGTGATATTACTAAAGAACAATATGATTCCTGGGTAGACTGGAACGAAAAAGAGAAAAAGAAAGAAGAGCAAAGGAGAAATCCAGGATACACCAAGACATACTATCCAAGGAATGATCCAGGTGCGTAATAAAGGTGACATTTAAATAAAATTATGGCTAAAGGAGATCACACAAGAAGAAATATGGGGGCGTCTTATCATGACCCTGACCCTACTAAAGAAGCATTTGTGGATAATGGTATCTATCTGGCTAAAGTTATTAATAATAAAGATGAATTTTTCGATGGCTCAATAGATGTAGAAATTCCTGCCCTACACAGAACAACTGGTAAAAAAGTTAAAAGTATTAAAAAAGTTAGATTTGCTACACCATTTGGTGGTATATCAAATATAAAAAATATAAAACCAGACGACACTGAAAAATTTGAAAATACTCAACAAAGTTATGGTATGTGGTTTAATCCACCCGACATAGGCAGTATGGTATTGGTTGCATTTGCAGACGGTAACAGAAAACATGGATACGTCATTAGTCATGTTCTACCACCACAATTTAATCACATGCTACCTGGCATACCTCACGGTAAAAGTTTCCAGGGAGGAAATTTTTTAACACCAGTAGCAGAAAAAAACAAATACTCTGAACAAGACGGGCACATTAACATATTAAGGCCTATTCATCATCACATAGCAGAGCCTATTGTAAAGCAAGGATTAATAAATGACAATATCAGAGGTATTGGTGATGCTGGTGCTAGAAGAGAAACTCCTAGTATGGTTACAGGTATTCTTACCAAAGGTGCCAGAGGTAAAGATGGTATAACACCAGTACAAGCAGGACATCAGTTTATAATGGACGATGAGCCTAAGTCAGCCGCAATTAGAATAAGAAGTGGTAAAGGACAACAAATATTATTAGATGATGCCACAGGCACAATATATGCTATAAACAAAGACGGCAAAGGCTGGATTGAAATGGACTTTAACGGCAATATAAATGTTTTTGGTGAAGGAGATATAAATTTAAGGGCAAAGAAAAACTTTAATTTAAGAGCAGATTACAGCATCAATATAGAAGCAGGACATAATATCAGAATGAAGGCCGCAGGAGATAATGTTGCTGGTGATTATTTAGGTAGCAAATTAGGTAAACTAGGATTACCACCATTAGGCACAGGAGGAAATATAAATTTCCATGCGGCCGGAGATATGGGAATGTTAGCAACCAGAAATGCTCAACTATCTGCAATAGGCGGAGACATTGATATCAACAGTGGTAACATGTTAAAAACACAAAGTGGTACAGCAACATCTATATCAGCAACCACAATGGGTATAGATATTAGTGCTAAAGCAGGTATTGTTGCAGTTAATACTCCAGCCGCCATAGGACTAAATGCAGGAGCAGATGTAGGTATAGCAGGTGCTATGATTAGATTAAACACTGGCCCTGGTGTAGTATTACCAGGCTTAGATGTTTTAAAAGTTTCTGCTCCGCCATTAGATGGTGTAGAGCAAGAGGATCAACCTAGTGATCCACCAGAATACGATAAAGAAGGAGATGTTGCTCTTACAAGTGGTGGTATTAGACCTGGAGGCAGAGATAAAATTTCCACTATTGTAGGCACATTAATAACAGCAGAGCCATACGATGGACATGCTCAATTTGATCCTACATCAGAAGACAAATCTTCCATGGAAGAAGACGCAAGTGCAGATGCAGAAGTGCTACCAGGACAAACAAGTCCAGGCGATGAAGATCCTGCAGATAAAAACACACCAGAAGGTGGTACTGAATTAGGTAACGGGTTTAAAGATGCGGCTTCTGGTGCTTTGGGTAAAGCATCTGAAATTAAAGGTGCTATAGGTGGTGCCATGGATGCGGCCGGTGATGCAGTAAGTGGAGCAGTAGGAAAATTAACAGACATGATGCCTAATTTTGAAGGCATACCCGGCTTAAACAATTTCCTACCAGGCAGTTTGAAAGATTTAATGAGTTTAAACAGTATGGAAGGTGTTATTGCGGCATTAGGCATAGCCATTCCTGCATTTAGATTCCCTACAGGTAATGCTCTTGGAGACAAAATAATTGGCTATGCTAAAGAATTAAGAGAATTAGAAGCACAATTGGGCCAATTCAGTTTAGATGGATTAGACTTGCCTATAGATTTAGATGGTTTTGATATCGGAGAATTAAAAGGCAAAATTACAGATGCAGTCAAAACTGTTACAGATTTAAAAAACAAGGCTAGTGGATTATATGACCAATATGGTGATTTAAAAACAAAAGCAGATAAACTAAAAGATGGTTTAACAATGTTTGACGAGCAAACAGGTCAGGCTATGGGTTCAATGGGTATAAACTCAAATAACTATGCAGAAGTGAAACAAGAACTTAGTAAAAAAGGAATAGATCTTGCAGTTGATGGGCCTAGTTTAATTTTTACTGATAGAAAAACAGGTCATAAAATTGTAGATATTTCTAATGGTATAGGTCCTATTGGAACACAAATGGCACTAAGAAGTGATTTAAAGAAAACTCACAGGGATATATCACAATTAATCACTGTGGATTTAAGTGATAACCAATTAATAGGCTTAACAAGTTTTGCTAACCATATTGGAATTAATAATTTTGCAGGTAGTGAACTGCTGATAGAATTAAACAAAGGCAACTATGCAGATGTCCCCAAATATATGAGGAGATGGAGAACTGGTAAAGTAGGTGCTGATAGTGTAACTCAGGTAAGACAAGATTATATACAGCGAAGAGAATATGAAATAGAAATATTTACAACTCCAGATTGGCTTGGATTAACTCCTATGGAAATGGGTGTTAATCAGGCAGGTAATTTATCATTTAGGCAATTAAGGGCATTACTAAGATCTGCTAAAGAAAAGAAATTTATTGAATTGGGATATAAAGTACAACCTCCAGTAAGAGGTGGAGATGGCTTATCAGGTCATAAGTTTGTACCGAAGCCTGATACAAATACAAATTTTTAAGAACCTAAGAGCCTAATTTCTTTTTTAAGGTCTGCATTTTCAACAAGTAATCTATATTTTTGCTCCTGTTCTTCTGCTACTGCTTTTTCCAAAAGTTCAATATGATTTCTTAAACTTTGGTTTTCATTATTTTTTTCTACTAGCATGACTCTTAATTCTTCTTCAAGAGTATTATTTAATGTAGATACATTAGCCATTTTTTTGCTCCTCAAAAATTATTTCTTGTAACATGTCTGTAACATCATTATTTAACAAAATTTCGCTGTGACCTGCTTCTATATAAACATTTTGTGTGTTTTTAAATCCAGGAGGAGTTGCACCTTGACTATCACAAGATATCATTCCGTCATTTGCTTTTCCTCCTAGTCCTGCCACAGGATTAGACCCTCTGGTACAAATAATATTGGTATGTTTACCATTAAAGTTTTTTTCCTGCAATAAAGACAGCACTTCAGCACCTGGCTTAGTGTTTTGAAATACTTTGTCCTTCCAAAGCATACCAAATATTCTTGCTACAGGTGTTCCTTCCCATGGTGATGCTATTGTTACTAAGTGTTTTACTCTCCTAGGATATACACTAGCATACCAACTTGCTATTAATCCGCCAAAACTGTGTCCTACAAGTACTACAGGCTCTTTGCCAAACTCCCTTTCTTTTCTGATGCGTAAAATCTCTACAATATCAAAAGGATCATCTTCCATATCGTATTTTGGAGAGAAAAACTGGTGTTCAGGCAACTTCAAAGTGTAATAATTAAAGTTTTCTGGACTTGCATTAGCACCATGTAAATAGATCACTTTATTCATATACACATAATACACTATATTTTCATTTTGTCAACTATTAATTAAAACTTGTTATAATGAATATGATAAATACTTGCATGGCAACATTATTTAAAGGATTTAGTACAGTTGATAAAGTTAGAGCACCTTATACTCTGACTGATGCAGAACTTGTTAAAAGAGATTTACTTAATCATTTTTACACCAGAATAGGTGAGAGAGTAATGAGACCCACATTTGGAAGTGTAATATGGGATTACCTAATGGAACCACAAGATCCTGATACACAAAATATTATAGAAGAAGATGTAAAAAGAATTGTAGATAGTGACCCAAGAGTAGAGTTCCAGGAAACAAATTTATTGGTGTTAGACCACACAATACAAGTAGAAGTAAAAATTAAATATAAACTGCTTGGAAGTGAAGATACATTGTTTTTAGAATATGTCACAAGTAATACGGATGGTACATAATGGCAGTTAGTAATAGACAAAATAATTTATTTGCGGCGGAAGACTGGAAAATAGCATATAAAATTTTTAGTCAGGTTGATTTCCAGGCATACGATTTCGATTCAATAAGAACAGCACTAGTTGAATATATAAGAACAAATTTCCCTGAAAACTTTAATGACTATACAGAAAGTTCAGAATTTATTGCAATATTAGAATTACTTGCATTTTTAAGTACAAGTATTGCATTTAGAATGGATGTTAATACAAGAGAAAATTTCCTGGAAACAGCAGAAAGAAGAGACTCAGTATTTAAACTAGCAAGGATGTTAGGTTACAATCCTAAAAGAAATATTCCTGCAAGTGGACTTATGAAACTGTCTGCAGTAACTACAACAGAGGCTTTAGTAGACAGCCAGGGAAATCAGTTAGCAAACCAGAAAGTATTTTGGGACGATGCTAATAACCCTGACAGTTACGAGCAGTTCATTACAATATTAAATTCTGCAATGAGCAGTACAAACAGATTTACTGCACCAGTAAAGTCAGGAAAAATTGCAAATATTAATACAGAAAAATATTTAATTAATAGTGTTATAGGAAATCCTATTGCACACTCATTTAATATAAATGCTAACGGTATAAACAGACAATGTGAAATTGTAAATGGTGATTTTGAGGACGGTAAATTCTTCTTTGAAACAACTCCTGACCCAGTAAATGAATTTGGATTATTTTACAGAAACGATGGACAGGGTATTGCAAGTAATAATACAGGATTTTTCCTTTTATTTAAACAAGGTACATTACAGTTCCAAGACTTTGATTTTACAACTTCAGTTGTAAGCAGGGTACAAGATATAAATGTGCAAAACATAAATGAAACAGATGTTTTTGTACAGGAAATAACAACAGGCGGAACTGTATTAAATCAGTGGACAAAAATACCTAATACAGTAGGCCAAACACTAAATTACAATAATTTACAGTTAGGTTCAAGAAACATGTACTCATGTGAAAATCTTAATAACGATGGTATAAGAATTAGATTCCCAGATGGTAACTTTGGTAATATACCTAATGGTATTTTTAGAATATGGTACAGACAAAGTGATGCAGAAACATATACAATACAACCAGATGATGCTACAAATTTAAGTGTAGTAATTCCATACGAAAATGGTGCTGGAGAAGTACATAACTTAACATTAAGTTTTGGTTTAAGATCTGCTGTTAATAACAGTTTACCAGCAGAGTCATTAGTAAATGTAAAAGCAAGTGCACCACAAACATTCTATACGCAAAACAGAATGGTAAGTGCTCAAGACTATCAGGTTTTTCCTAGTAGCCAATCTACAAACATTAACAAATTAAAGGCTACTAACAGAACACATGCTGGCCATAGTAGATATATTGACATTACAGATCCTACAGGAACTTTCCAGAGCATAGAATCATATGCAGAGGATGGAGTAATATATGCTGACATAAGCAACAGCTCAGAAAAATTTACAATTAACGAAAACAATACAGCAACAGAAGTTGTTAATAGTGTACTACCACTGTATTTAAAGAAACAAAATTTAAACAATTTTATATATAATACATTTAGAAAAAGTGTAATTGCTACAACCCCTGCTACGTTTGATACTAGTGGCAGAACAATTAATTGGGCGACTTTACCTGTTAAAACAACTAATACAACAGGGTATCTAACAGAAACATCTCTTATTAGTGGCGTAACAACCACAAGTGTATTAATTAATAATACAGCAGATACATCAATGTTTAAAGAAAATAACTTTGTTAAATTTGTTGACCCTAACAATATATCAGATTACAAATGGGTAAGACTTACCAAAATAGACAACAATGGTCAGTTATCAAGTGGATTAAGTACATCAACTGGACCACTCACAATTAGTAGTACTGTTACTAACGGTTGGAAGGCAAATGAAATAATTGCAACATTAAGAAAAACATTTACTGCTACAGAGCAAGACGCAATTATTAACGAAATCAACAATAAAAGAAACTTTGGTATTGGATATGATCCATCATTAGACTCGTATTACATTGTGCAAAATCAAGACTTAGCATTACCAACAAATGGTGTATTACCAGATTTTAGTTATGCAAATGCAAAAGATACATCAAATACTAATCAAGATGCTAGTTATTTGATCCATTTTCAATTTAATGCTATTACAACAAGCTCATACAGTTATAACGTAAGTGTAAGAGGATTGGATTATGTTATACAAAGTAAAGAAAACTTAAAGTTTTACAATGTTAAAAGTGTTAAAATCACAGATAACACTACTAAAGCAGTTAGAGATTCAATCACATTGAACACATTAAACACAAAACCAGGTGTAACAGAAGTATTTAAATGGTATGATAATGATAATGACAATTTAGGAGAAGCATGGGAAAGCCAAGAAACAGGACAGAGATATACTCCATTATCTACATTACCAAATATACCATTAAGAAGCAGAAATTACTATTGGTATGATATAGATGCAGAATGGCAAAGTAACTTTGGATTATTAAGAGGTGGTGATTCTTATGCAAATGTTATATCAAACAATAGATTTGTTGACGAAGCAACAGTAAACTTAAATACATTTTTTGAAGATAACACAGTCTTTGCAGAAAGAACTAATGTAACTATTGCTAATATTAGTGGTAGGGTAGAACACTTTCCTGCAAATATAGTTATAAACTTTGACAATACTACTTTCGGATATAACCTTTTTGATAGCACAGGAAATATAGTTTACAGAGGAGAAAATACAGGCACAGGAGTAAATGAAATTTATAAAGCATTTGCTAATGGTGTAAGTCACTCTTTTGGTGTAAATGGTGCTTCAGCAAATGTAAGTGCGTCAGGTAAACTAGTATTATCTAATGCAAATGCAGTTGCACAAACTGGTACACTAACATATACTAATTTACAAACAGCAACAGGATTTTTACATGCTTCAGATAGTAGTACTAATTTTAGTGTTGATAAATTAAGAGTAATTTATCTTAACGACAAAGAAAAATTAGATAAAGACATTGTATGGACAATATCAGATACATTTAAAGAAGCAGATGGATATTGTGATCCTAGAAAAGTTAAAGTTGCACCTATAGACAGCAATGAAGATTTAGTACCAGATGATCCTTTACAATACGACGATTTTGTAAGTCCACAAAGTTTAGTATTTTTTGAATACTATACAGACTTTGATGGCTACACATATGATAGACCTGTAAGTGGTGTATTTTTAGACTATAGAGGTGAAACTAGTATAGATTTAAGTGATACAGATTTCTTATCACCCAGCAGTTATTTAAATCAAACTGCATGGAATACTGTAGATTATTTAATTGTTGATACTCTTGCAATAGCACAATCACTAAACAATACAGAAACTAGATATAATGGTTTAGTAATATATGTTACAGAAAATAAAAAAGTTTATCAAATGCAGGCCAGTAGTACAGCACCAGCAACAATAACATTGAATGAAAGTTCAGATTACATTGTAAGAGAGGGTAGAGCAAGTACGCAAAATACAGCAATTCTAGATCCACAAAATGTAATACTCAAATGGAATCATACAGCACCTAACGACGTGAGAATAGATCCAAGTATTAGTAATATTGTAGAAATGACCGTGCTTACAGAAACATATTATCAAGAGATACTAAAATACATTAATGTTCCTGGTACAGCATATCCAGTATCGCCTACAAGTGAAGAATTATCAAACGAATTTGAAAAACTTAATGAATTTAAAAGTGCAAGTGATACAATAGTTTACAAAAGTGCTAAATTTAAGTTATTGTTTGGTTCAGATGCAGATTCGGCCTTCCAGGCAAAATTTAAAATAGTAAAAATACCAGGCTCTAATTTAAGTGATAATGAATTAAAATCTGGTGTAATAAATTTATTTAAACAATACTTTGATGCAAACAATTGGCAGTTTGGTGAAACTTTTTACTTTACTGAACTTTCAAGTTTTATACATAGGAATTTAGGTAATGCTATTGGAAGTATAGTAATACTACCTAAAAATACAGCAGGAAATTTTGGAGATTTATTCCAAGTAAAAGCAGAACCAAATGAACTATTCATTAGTACTGCAACAGTTAATGATATAGAAATAGTTGAGAAGATTACTTCGCAAACATTAAGAACTGATAGGTAACATGGCAAAAATTTACGAACAATTACCAGTAGTAAATCAGACTACAGCAGTAAAAAACTTTTTTGAAAGTACTGTTGAACAACTTTTTGCAGAAGCAAATAGTGAAATAATAACTGGATTTATAGGTAAGAAAACAAGTGCTGATCATAATGTTGATATAGCATACCTTACTGAGCCTAGTATAGACAGGACATTCTATAGCCTGTCTCCAGTAGTTAATACTTTAAACTTAACAACTGGTAAAAGTGAAGATTTTATATTTTTTGATGAGTATATAAACACACTAAAAATATATGGTGCAAATACAATAAATCAAGACAAAATATTTTCAACAGATTTCCAGGCATATATGCCTCCTGTAGATATTGATAAATTTATAAATTTCCAGGAATATTATTTCGATCCAGAAACTACTGCAAATTGTCATACTGTGGTAACTTGGAGTGCAAATACAGATTTTAAAGTAAATCAAGTTATTAAAAATGGTACTGATTATTATATTGCAAACAGAGATTTTACATCTAGTGCAAGTTTTGTAAAAGATGCATCTATAGACGCCTATACATTTACTGCTGATATTACACAAAGTACAAGTGCATTAGTTACAACAAATCAGGATCATAATTTTTATTCAGGCGATAAAGTAACTATTACAGGCGTAAGTGGTATGACAGAAGTCAATAACCAAACTTACTATGTAGAAAAAGTTACTTCTAGAACATTTAAACTATTTACAGATAAAGATTTAAGGACTCCATTAGACAGTTCTAATTTTACAACTTGGACATCAGGAGGTAAAATTACACATGAGGCGGGTCCTACAGCAATTACACTTACAGGTAATGTAACAAACTATATAGATGTAGAAAGAGATATTACTAATAAGAAAACTTTTACACCTGCTGGTGGTAAAGCATTCAGGAATGGAATGGTGGTTAAGTTTAGTGGTAATTATGTAATATCCTCAACTATTACTAAAGACATAAATTATGTAGTTACAGGTGTAGGAAGCAGTATAAAACTTATAGACATGTCTGATTGTAGATCAGCACCATACTCATATACTACTGGAAAAGATTATATAACACTTGGTAGGGGCTCAGCAAATAAAAATATTTGGAGTAGGAATAATTTTTGGTGGCACAAAGACAACTATTTAGATGCCGAGGACAGAATACCTAATCAAAACAAAAGAGCATTAAGAGCCATATTGGAATATGATGCAGACTTGGAACTATACAACCATGGTGTGACATCTAAAGGTAATGTAGATCTAGCATTAACTGATTTAACCTTTACTCAGGCAGGAAACTTAGATCCTAATCAACTTATAGATGGCACAGAACTACCTGCAGGAAATGTTACGCCAAAATACAAATGTATTTTCCCTAATGAAGAAGGTTCAATTAGTAAAAATATTTATGAAATAACCACATCAGGATCAACATTATCATTCAGTATTGTAGATACATTTACTACAGGAGATGTTGTAAGTATTCATCGAGGTGTAAATCATATAGGTACGGAATATTATTTTGATGGCTCAGAACTTAAATTAGCACAAACTAAGCCAAATAGGTCAACACCGCCATTGTTTAATCTTTACAAAGATGATAAAACATACTTGGGAGATACCAGTTTATATCCTTTAAATAATTTTACAGGAAACAAAATTTTTGGTCACAAAATAGGCTCTGGAATAAATGATACAGAGTACGGCTTCCCATTAACATTTAAAGCATTTAAGAGTGCAAGTGAAATAGAATATGAAAATTTTGCACTAACAAGTTCTTATGAATATACAGCAGTTGGTTCTACAACACCAACAACACAAAAAGGATATTATTATTACAAACTACTAAAAACTACTGCAGAATATCATAAACTGTATAAAAACACCAACAAAAGGCATAAGCAAAGAATATCTACACATTATGAATTGTCTACTGTTGATGTAGATGCAGAAAAAACTTTGTATTTTGCAGGTGCTTTGCCAAATGCAGACGCAAACAATCACAGTGGATATGATATAATTGTTACTGTTGACGGAAAAGACAATAAAAACTTTACATATGACAGTAATGGATTTATAAACTTTAACAGTTTTGATTTTGTAAAAGGCACACTTATAGACATAAGTGTAAAATCTTCTACTGGATTGATAGCAGAAAATAGTATTAGCAAATATGATTTACCACTAAGTTGGAGGTCAAATCCTCTCAATGATGAAAAATCAACAATATCTGAGCCTGAATACTTAGAGCATTTTACAAACTATATGAGGTTACAGAAAGGATTTACAGGTAATGTTTTATCAGTAAACAACTTTACTAGCACAGATAAAGAACTGCAATATGCAACAGACATAGTTGAGACAACTCAAGATACAATGTTGGGTGTTTACTTGTTAGACGACAAACCTCACAACCTTGTTGACTCACTTAGATTTAATAAAGAAGAATACTCTAAATATAAGAAAAGATTTTTAAGAGAACTAGAAAATTATTTTAATCAGTTTGATGTAGAAAATTTAACAAATGAATTTATTTTAGAAAAAGTTTTAAGAAACGTAATTTCATTTAGTGTAGGAAGAAAGGTATTTAATCAGTCTTACTTACTGCCGTTTGGTGACAATTATTATGAAGAAAGTATTACAATAACAGATACTTCTGTAGTAGATTATACACCTACAGCATATTACGATTTAGACAAAGTAGAAAACAGTTTACTAATTTATAAAGATAGAGGTACAGAGAGAACTTTACTATGTGTTGATAAAGATTACACATATTCCTCTTACAATCCTATTACTATAAGTTTATTAAATAGTGCAGATTTTAACACAGGTGATGTTTTAACATTTAAATTTTATGATTCAGAAAGAGATAGTGCTCAGTGTCCACCTACACCTAGTGCTATGGGACTGTACCCATTATATCAACCTGCAAAAGAAGTTGATAGTACATTCCAAACAGATCAAACACTTATACTAGGACATGATGGTTCAAGAACTACTTTACTAGGAGATAGAAGAGACGATATTATATTAGAATTTGAAAACAGATTGTATAATTCAGCAAAAGCAGAATTTAGAAATGCCAATAGTGTTGGAAATTATAGTGCTATAGATATTAGGCCTGGTTACTTTAGAAGTACAGATTATGATCTAAGTGATTGGCACAATTTACTTAATTTAAATTTCCAAAACTGGATTAAAGAGAATGCAGTTGACCCTATAGCAAATGACTTTTATGATTTAACAAATGAGTTCACATGGAACTATCGTGGTGTAAGCGATATACCAGGACATTGGAGAGGCTGGTTTGAATACTATTATGATACTGTAAGACCAAACACACATCCTTGGGAGATGTTAGGATTTACAGAAAAGCCTACTTGGTGGGATACCACATATATTACTGCAACATATACAGATTATGGAAGTGATAATATACCTATGTGGACAGATATAGAGCAAGGTAAAATTGTAAGTGGTGCAAGACAAAATTTAACAAATGATCTTTATAAAAATACAGAATTTAATCCTTACAGAAGAATAGGATTATTAGATATTTTACCTGTAACTGCAGATGCTACATTAAAATCACCTTATGATATTGCAACAACAGGAAGTACAACACTTACACCTACTTGGACAAATGCTACACCAAATACAAGTTTAGGATATGTTACAACAAGTTTTAGAAGTTTAGATGGTGTAAATGTAAAATTTGATAATTCAAATGTTTACTTGGAAAGTAATAATATAGTAAGCCACAATATAACAATAACAGACTCTAGTGCTAGTTATATAAATGCAAATGCTCAAACAATAAGTTATATTGTACCTAGAAGAAATTTAAATACAATCAGTTTATCTGATAATGCAATGAATCGCCCTGCAGTAGGTGTAGCAAATAACGGGCAACCAATTTATAATGTACAAGATGTAAATACTTGGACAGCATCTGATGGTACTGCATCAACATACCACTTTAACAGAGTAGAATCCGAAACTAGCCCATTTGCATTAGGAAATGTAGATGAAAATGGTATTCAGTATTATCACACACTCAATGCAGACATAGTTGGTTCATCAGTATGGGGTAACGCAACTACACACTCAGGTATAGTTGGATGGTCATTTGATGGAATACCAATTTATGGTCCATATGGATACACATCTTATCATGCAAATGGTGAAATAAAAACAAATACAATTACAAATATAAAAAGTGTATTTGAATTAAGAAGCAGTACCAGAGGCAGTGGACCTGGTGGTGCTCATACTGGAGAGTTTACTGAAGACTACACATACAATTCTGCATTGGAAGGTACTGACGGATATGTAGGTGGCTCTGCAAGTATAGGAAAATATAATTTAAGATATGGTAAAACTCCTGATTCACCTAGTACAGCAATTAAATTTTATGTATGCACACAAGATGATAACGGTAATCCTATGTTCCCATACCACATAGGTGGAGGAACAAAAAACCATGGTGGTGCAAATACAATTTACGGAAACAAATATTATAATGTTCCAAGTTTAAACAGTCATAATAATACTGCAAACTTTGACGCTACGGCCACAGATGCAATAACAAGTGAGTTTAGTGAAGTACAATCAACAACTAACAACATTAGTGAACCATGGAGAATAGGTGATGGTGCACCAGTTGAAAATGCATGGAAATATTCTGAAGAATATCCATTTGCAGTTGTAGAAGCATTACTGATCGCAAAGCCTGGTATATTTGCAACAGTATATTCAGACCCAACTAAAATTACAAAACCATCCGCAGATGCAAGAAGTTATATTAGTACAGAGACTAGAAAAAGATGGAAGTTTACAGATTCAACAGACTTTAAAATACATGGAGATAAAGACTCTAATGGTGATTTAATTGCAAACATAGGTTATACACAATTTATATATTCCTGGCTCAACTATCAGGGACTTAATACATCAGAAAATTTTGCAGAAAAACTTAGAACACTAAACTTAAAATTAGGACATAGGTTTGCAGGATTTGTAGATAAAGACACAATGAGACTGACTTTAGATCAGTATAGTTCAACAGGTTCATCTACAAACTTAATATTACCAGATGAAAACATAACTGTTGATATACACGACTCTGCATACAAAACACGAAACTATTATAGTGGTGTTATAGTAGAAAAAACCACAGACGGTTGGAAAGTTAGAGGATATGACAAAAAACTAGGTTATTTTGAAACACTACAACTAGATTTAACTGGTCCAACAGAGAGTGTAAACGTTGGTGGTGATACAGTAAGTCACAGCACATGGCAATCAAATGTATCTTATTCAGTAAACTCATATATAATACACAATGGCGGATACTATAGAGCAACTAGCGATGTACCAAGTAGTGAAACATTTAACGTATTATTTTGGCAGTCTATTGGTTCACTACCACAAGAAAATAGTGCAACTGCAACATATTATAAACAATCTACAGATATTGTTGAACGTGTTTATTATGAAACAGAGTACACTGACGCACAAAGTTTATTTAATTTCCTAGTAGCATTAGGAAGATTCCAAGCAAGAGCAGGATACGACTTAACAAATTATGATGTAAGTATTAATGATACCAGAGACTGGTTATTTGCGGCAAAACAATATTTATTCTGGACTACAGGAAGTTGGCAAGTAGGTAACACTATTGAACTATCGCCTTTGGCAAACAGTCTTAAATTTACTCCACCAAGTGGATTTGTTGCAAAAGTTTCTAGGTCAGAAAGAAATATGTTCTCAATAGTAGATCAGACAGGTAAAGCAATAGAGCCTACAGAGTGTGATATACTTAGAGAAGATACCAGTATTGAAATAATACCTCCTACAGGAGTTGAAATTTATGGTATAGTTTTATACAGTAAAGAAATAGAACATGCAATGGTCATAGACAATGTAACTGACTTTGCAGATACAATATTTGATCCTGTAATAAATCAGAGACAAAACAGAATAAAATTAAAGGCAACAAGAACTGTAAATTGGGACGGTAAATTAAGTACACAAGGATTTATAGTAAGTGGGGACGAGTTAATTCCTAACTTGGATAATCTTGCACAAACAATGGGTAGATATAGTGAAATAGGATATGTACCAGTTGAGCGAGATGTATATGAAGCAAGTAGAAGAATTTATGGTTATGAAGAAAGATCATACTTAAACGAATTAGATATTACAGATGATAACCAGTTTGAATTCTACAAAGGTATGATTCAAAATAAAGGTACAGGCTCAAGTTTAAGCAGAATTGCAAGAAGTAGTAAAATTGTCCAGGGTGACATGAATGTTTACGATGAATGGTGTATAAAAGTTGGTGACTTTGGTGATGTTGCAAATGATCAGAGCATAGAACTAAATATTGCTCGTGCAAATGTCGTACAAGATCCACAATTAATTACACTTGCTTTCCCACAAGATACAACAGGTACAGTATCAAGTGTCAGTATTGTTGACGCAAAACACAAATATTTTGATGTACCAACTATTACAATAAACAATCCTACAACAGGAAGTAATGTTGCAACAGTTCAACCAAGTCTAAATAGTAATGGGGAAATTAGTTCTATAGCAGTAACAAATGCAGGAACAGGATATGTAGCAGGTACAGGCTTAACAATTGAAACAGCAAATATTTCAACAAATGATACAACGCAGACGTTTGTAAGAGTAGACGCATTATCAACAAATTATGTTACAGTAAAAGAGTATAGTGGATCTAATTCTAGTTTACTTGTAAGCAGTAATGTAGCAAACATTTCAGGACTAGGAAATTTAACTGTAACAGACCATTTTGGAAATTATAGTGCAGGTACTGATGCGGCAACATATAATTTAGGTAGTATTACAGATCTTGCCAATGTTGCCACACTTATTAATACAAATGCAGATATGAACTCTAATATTACAGCAAGTGTAATTACTAATATTGCAGTAAGCAACGTTAGTAGTAATACAGCAAATGTTGGATATTTTACATACTTAAAAATTACAGGTGATGATTTTACACTTAGTGATGATGACAGCAACGTAACATTAGGCAAATTACAGTTAGGTCAGACAAGAAGATATCAACCACGTCAAA
>Ga0209645_1000283_pt1 | contig 27147 bp, 28 predicted proteins | sample ETNvirenome_6_30_FD_184070 | JGI IMG/M metagenome (GOLD analysis project Ga0209645, IMG submission 184070) | Marine viral communities from the Pacific Ocean - ETNP_6_30 (SPAdes) (version 2) | ecosystem: Environmental > Aquatic > Marine > Oceanic | place: Pacific Ocean | collected 2013-06-19
AGATGTTGATGATGTGTTTGCACAAAACCTAACTATAGAATCGGCCGCAGATGGTATTTTGGACTTCACCGAACGCAATCCTTTCGGAGAGATCTAAATAATAGTTATAGGAAACTTTTAGACCAGTGTTTGAATACTTTTACCACCAAATTTTACGAAAGACCGTAATTGGATTCGGTACGTTGTTTAACAACATCGAAATTCGTAAGATCGGTTCCGACAACAACGTTTTCAGTAGAATGAAAGTTCCGCTGGCGTATGGTCCTACTCAAAAGTTTCTTGCTAGAATTGAACAACAGGATGGTGATCTAAACAAATCGACTCAGATCACGTTGCCAAGAATTTCTTTTGAAATGACTGGTATTGATTATTCTCCAAGAAGAAAAACTTCAACAACTCAAACTTTCAAAACTAGACCTGTTGATTCAAAGGCATCTAGTAGAAAAGTTTATATGCCAGTTCCGTATGACGTTAAGTTTGAACTTTCCGTCATGGCAAAAACTAATGAGGATGCATTACAAATTGTAGAACAAATATTACCATACTTCCAGCCACATTTTACTATGACCGTTAATTTGGTCAAAGAGATTGGAGAAAAAAGAGATATTCCAATAATCCTTGATAGCATCAATATGCAAGATGACTATGAAGGCAATTTTGATACAAGAAGGACAATGGTATATACCATGAACTTCACGGCACAAACATATCTGTTTGGTCCAGTTCCACAAGATTCCGATGGTGTCATCAAGCGTGCTACTATCGATTACATGACTGGTGGAGACGTTAGGAGTCCAAGAAGAGAGATGCGTTACAGTGTTACTCCTAGAGCAACACAAGATTACAACGATGATGCTACCACTACTCTCAGTGAGGACATCTCTCCAGATACTGCAACCGTCAAAGTTGCAGATGCTTCTTCTATCTCGGTCAGAACATACATATCTATTGGAACCGAAGAATTCTTCGTCAAATCCAAATCTGGCAATACTCTGAAAGTTCTTCGTGGACAAGATGGGACTGCCAAACAACCACACCTTTCTGGAGATGCTGTCAATCTTCTCACCGAGGCTGATGATGCTCTCATTGAAATTGGAGATGATTTTGGATTTAACGAAACCACTTCGTTCTTCCAAGACTTCAAACAGTATAGTCCTTCACAGAATGCCGACATTGATCCATGACCGACAAATTTTCAAAATTGAATGAGACTTTTAACACCGATGGAGATATTGTTCCAAAGGTCGAAGTCTCTGTCGAAAAGGCACCAGAAAAAATTAAACCATCTAGTGTCGATGATGCCAAGAAAGACTATGACTATACAAGAGGGAATTTATATTCATTGATTGAGAAGGGTCAAGAGGCCCTCAATAGTGTCATGGAGTTAGCTCAAGAAAGTGATTCTCCTAGAGCATATGAAGTAGTTGGACAGATACTTAAAAACGTATCTGACACGACAGATAAACTCATCGATCTTCAAAAGAAAATGAAAGATATTGATGATAGTCATGCGACCAAAGCACCATCTACTGTCAACAACACTATGTTTGTTGGATCTACTGCAGAACTAGCGAAGATGTTAAAAGACGGATTTAAAGAGGATCCTAAATAAATTGATAGGGAGAAAAATCCCAAAGTACCAGAGTTACTAATAACATGTCCCGATCCAGAGAAGATCTGCCGTCTATTGACGATTTAATCAATGACGACCTTCCATCAATTAAAGATCTTTTAGCAGAAGAAGATTTGCCTTCTGTAGAGGACTACATTGAAAAAGAAGAGATAGAGGAAGGCACAGAAACAATAGAAGATGCTGACGGAAATACTTTTGCAGAAGTACAAGATATAGTTCCACCTTGGCCAGAACTGGTCAGAATGATCAACGATGTCAGGAAAGATATTCCCGACATTCCAGAGGTAAAATATTACGATAAAGAATTAGAAGAACTCTCTGAACAGATTTCTGGAATAAAAGATTCAATTCCAACTGTTCCCGAGTGGGTCAATGGAGTACATGAGGTTCCAGACTTCTCTTGGGTTGGCAAAACTTTTAATGTTATTGATGAAGACTTTACAAAGATCAATAACACTGTCGAGAGTGTTCGTGAGAAAATTGATTCAGATTTACAACGCCTAACAGAGGATGTAGAGAAAAAATATTTTGAAAATGTAGTAGTTTCCGAAAAAATTTCTTTTGACGTAAAAGATCTTGGTGAAAAAATCAAGGTAAAGATTGAAGAAGAAAAGAACAAAATTTGGAAAGAACTCAGCGCATCTTCTCTTAAGATGTGGAACTTCCATAAGGAGTCCAAAGACGATGATCGTAAACTAAGAAAACAAATATTAGGAGAATACAATTCTCTAAAACAAAAGATCAAAAAAGATCTTGAAGAGGTAAATGATAAGAGCGTCAAAACAGATGAACTCTTACTCAAATATTTTAGTGAACTTAAAGATCAACTTGCGGAACAAATTTCTGGTGTCCGACAAGAAATTCCGGAGATGCCAAAGATTCCGGAAGTAAAATATTACGATAAGGAAATCAAAGATCTATATGAAATTGTACAACGTATAAAATCCACACAAAAGAATTTAAAAGAAGAAACAAAAAACCTGTCAGAGGGTCTTTTAAATATACCACCCGAAACAAAAAATTCGGATCCACTCACCCCACTGAATCAAGAGTTTGTAACCTTCAAACAGTTATCAGAACACTATAGATTATTCATCAATAGAATTCAAACTCAACTCGCTGCTGTTGGTGGAGGTGGTATTGGAGATGCGCCGGTAGACGGCAATTCTTACACACGCAAAAACGGAGATTGGGTTGCTGGTCTTGGTGATTGGACACTAGATGGAGTTGGACTCAGCACAACTAAAAGTGTAGGTATTGGAACCACCGCTAAAGCGGGATACTCTTTATATGTTGAGGGTGACGCAAGAGTTACCGGTATTCTCACGATTGGTCAAGGATCTATTACTTTAGATCCAAGTAACAAAAAGATAGAAGGTATTGACCAAATTATCATCGGTACTGCGACGACCGTTACGATAAAACAAGATGATGAGGGTTCTGTTGAATTTACAGATAGTGAAGGAAAGCAGAAGTCTGTTGGTATTGGAACAACCGTTTCTATTAATACATCTGGTATCATTACTGCTACTAGTTTTGTTGGTCCCTTAACCGGTAATGCAACTGGATTGTCTGGCACACCCAACATTTCAATCGGAACTCTAACCGCTTCCGGTAATGTAACTATCGGCGGTACATTAACCTATGAAGATGTAACTAACATCGATGCAGTTGGACTTTCTACTGCTAGAAGTGGTTTGCAGATTGGTAACGGAACTGCCACAACTATCGTTAGTTTGGAAGCCGCAACATCTACCACAACTACCACAAGTGAGACTGCCGTTGATACTTTCAGTGCAACAGTATACAGATCTGCACAGTATCAAATTCAAATAACTCAGGGCACATCGTATCACGTTACAACTTTGAATGTTTTACATGATGGGTCTAGTGTATATCTGTCTGAGTTTGGAACTATCCGAAATGGATCTGTATTAGCTACTTTTGATGCAGATGTCAATTCTGGCAGTGTTCGGATAAAGGCAACTCCTAGTTCTGATTCTTCTACAGTCTTTAAAATTTCAAAGACCTTGACAAAGGTTTGATTTCTAAATAGTTAAAAAAGAACAATGACCGCGAAAGTAGTTAACATCAAACTTGATAAAGGTTGCGATTTTTCCAAAACCTTATCCTTTACTGATGATAATGATTCTGTGGTGAATCTCACGGGATTTGCTCTAACAGCGAAAATAAGAAAACACCCCACATCTTCTTCTCCAGCAGCCTTTACAGTTGGTATTACATCTGCAGCTGGTGGTGGTGGAATAATTTCAATGACAGACAGCACTAGTGGAATTTTAACCTCTGGTAGATATTATTATGATGTAATTGGCGGAACTTCTACTGGACCTATAACAAAGTACTTTGAAGGAAGTCTGATAGTTTCAGATACAATTTCTTCATAAATAGTAAAAGACTACTTTTGATAAGATGAATAAGTGTCCCAAAGGGTCATACTATTGTTACACCGATAAAAAGTGTAAACCCATCCCTAAGGGTATGAAAACCACTGCCAGATTTTCTGGTGGAGGAAGAGAACCTGAGGAAGTTGGTATTGACAAACCACTTAATGGTGGCAACGGCAATGGCAACGGCAATGGTAATGGTAATGGTGGCGGAAATGGAGGCGGACTTGGTGAAGGAAGTCTTCATAAGTGGTTTAAAGGATCCAAATCAAAAGATGGCAAAGGTGGTTGGGTCAATGTTGTCACTGGTGGCACATGTGCCAGTGATGAACCAGGAGAGGGAACTCCAAAATGCGTATCCTCTTCTAAAAGAGCAAGTATGAGTAAGTCGGAAAGACTCTCAGCTGCACGTCGTAAAAAGAAAGCAGATCCAGGACAACAACAAAAGTCTGGTGCTGCTAAACCAACTTACGTTTCAACTGACAAACCCAAAAAGAAAATGAAAGAAGAAAACATCATTGAATCTGATAAAAAGGGTAAGGGTAGTGGAACTAAGGACGCTTGTTACCACAAGGTAAAGTCACGTTATAGTGTTTGGCCTAGCGCATATGCTTCTGGAGCATTGGTCAAATGCCGTAAAAAAGGTGCGGCTAACTGGGGTAACAAAACAAAGAAAGAAGGATTTACTCCTTCTCAAATTGCTGCGTTAGAATCCATCGGTGCTGTAGAACTCAATGAAAAGGGTCAAAAGTGCTGGAAAGGTTATGAGAAAAAGGGAACCAAAAAAATGTTTGGTAAGACCTATAATAACTGTGTGAAGAAGGAGGAAACTAATGTCAGCATTGAACAAACAGATCTTTCACATCTCGATGAGATTGTTAGGATTCAGGCCAAAACCGGACAAATCCTAATGGTCGTATTCACTTGGAGAGGAAAAACTTTCGCAACACAAATGTTTTTCCCACAAACCAAGAAACCAACAAAAACAGAAATTTTAGACGCGATTAGAAAAGTATATCCGGGTGCCGTGTTATTGAACGCACATTCATCGGGCATTGATCCTAATCGTCCTTTAATTTACATGAACGAAGGTGAGACCAGCCACCACGACGTAGAGTCGGTTGACGAGAAACTAAACCTAAAGAAAGCAGAAATGGGTGATGTCGTCAAAGACTTCTATAAATCTAAGGCTCCTCAGTTCAAAGGTAAACCCAAAGAGAAACGTCGTGAGATGGCAATAGCAGCCAAACTCGATGCAGAGCAAAAGGAATCCACAATCAGAGACGGAGAAACAATTAAAGAAACTTCTATCTCTGATGCAGTCACATCAAGAAAAATATCTATGGAAGCCAAAGGGGCATCGATGAAATGTTCCCACAATCCTAAGGGGAAAAAATGCCCTATTCATGGAGAGGATGAGTGTCCCGCATTGGAAGTTGATGAAGCAGCAGCATGGACCCGTAAATCGGGCAAAAATAAAGAAGGTGGACTAAATGAGAAAGGAAGAAAAAGTTACGAGAGAGAAAATCCAGGAAGCGATCTTAAGAGACCTTCAAAGAAAGTTGGGAACCCTCGTAGAAAGAGCTTTTGTGCGCGAATGAAAGGTATGAAGAAGAAACTCACTTCTTCCAAAACTGCCAGTGACCCAAATAGCAGAATTAATAAATCATTAAGAGCTTGGAATTGTTGATTAACTTATGTCTGATAATGTATACCTTGGCAATCCGAATCTAAAAAAAGCAAATACTGCAATTGAATTTACTCCTGATCAAATCAAGGAGTTTATCAGGTGCAAACAAGATCCGGTTTACTTCGCAAGAAACTATATTAAAATTGTCAACGTTGACGAAGGTCTCGTTAACTTTGAAATGTGGCCTTTCCAGGAAAAACTAATTAGTCGATTTCATGAGAATCGATTTAATATTTGTATGATGCCGCGACAAACGGGTAAGTCCACCACATCGGTATCTTACCTACTACATTATGCTGTCTTTAATGACAATGTGAATATCGGCATTCTTGCAAACAAAGCATCTACCGCCCGAGATCTTTTAGGTAGACTACAAACCGCATATGAGAACTTACCTAAGTGGATGCAACAGGGGGTTCTTGTTTGGAACAAAGGTAGTCTTGAATTAGAAAACGGTTCAAAGATCATGGCGGCTTCCACATCTGCTGCAGCAGTTCGTGGTATGACATTTAATATTTTGTTCTTGGACGAATTTGCGTTCGTTCCAAACCATATTGCTGACGACTTTTTCAGTTCGGTTTATCCTACGATTTCATCTGGTAAATCTACCAAGATTATTATCGTATCTACCCCCAAGGGTATGAATCATTTCTACCGCATGTGGCATGATGCGGAGAGAGGTGCAAATGAATATGTTCCAACACAAGTTCATTGGTCTGAAGTTCCGGGTAGAGATGAGGCATGGAAACAACAGACTATTGCAAACACATCTGAACAACAATTCAAGACTGAGTTTGAGTGTGAATTCTTAGGATCGATTGATACTCTTATTAGTCCAGCAAAGTTAAGATCTTTAGTATATGAAAAACCAATTCAAAGTAGTAATGGATTGGACGTATATGCCGAACCACAACCAAATCATGATTACGTTTGCACCGTTGACGTAGCTAGAGGGGTGGGAGAAGATTATTCGGCATTTATCATTGTTGACATAACTTCTTTCCCACATCAACTCGTCGCAAAATATAGAAAGAATGATATAAAACCGATGTTGTTCCCCAACATCATTTGGGAGACATGTAAGGCATATAATAATTGTTTTATCTTATGTGAAGTTAATGATATTGGAGATCAGGTGGCCTCCATCATAAATTATGATTTGGAATATCAAAATCTCCTCATGTGTTCCATGAGAGGTAGAGCGGGTCAAGTTGTGGGTCAAGGTTTTTCTGGAAAGAAAACTCAACTTGGAGTCAAGATGAGTAAGACCGTTAAAAAAGTTGGATCTCTCAATCTAAAGACAATGATTGAGAGTGATAAAATTTTATTCAAAGATTATGAATGCATTTCTGAATTAACCACGTTTATATCTAAGAGTAATTCATTTGAAGCAGAAGAAGGATGTAACGATGACCTTGCTATGTGTCTGGTCATTTATGCTTGGTTAGTTGCACAGGATTATTTTAAAGAACTGACCGACCAAGATGTTCGTAAGAGACTATATGAAGAACAAAGAGATCAGATAGAACAAGACATGGCTCCATTTGGATTTATGAGTGATGGATTAGATGATAATAGTTTCGTAGATTCTCAAGGGGATCGCTGGTATGCGGATGAGTATGGTGATAGATCTTTTATGTGGGAGTATTATTGATGGACATTGGAGATGATTATGATTTAGAACACTTACTCTTTAAAGAAAGACAGTGTAGAGTTTGTAGGCAAACAAAGATTTTGATAGAAGATTTTTACAGGACTCGGAAAGATAGAGGAGCGAAACCATCTTCATATTCATATGAATGCAAGGATTGCACCAAAAAGAGAATACTAAAGTCAAAAAAGAAAGACATTACAAAGTGGCACTACCCTGATTGGTAAGTTCACGTCAACATTCCCCGTTTTAAAAGACTGCAAACAATAAATATCTTTAGGAAATGAAACTCTTAAGGAGACACTACAATGGCGGTAGCGTTACTTTCTCCAGGTGTACTTACCAGAGAAGTTGACTTAACTGTTGGTAGAGCCGAAAATGTCCTTGACAACATTGGCGCTATTGCAGGACCTTTTACTCAAGGCCCAGTGAATGAACCCATCCTCATTCAAAACGAACAGGAATTAATCAACACTTTCGGTAAACCTGTCAGTACCGATGCACAGTACGAATATTGGATGAGTGCATCATCCTTCCTCAGTTATGGAGGAATCATCAAAGTTGTCAGAGCTGGAGCAACGACTCTCTCTAATGCTAACGCAGGTGTAGCGGCAACTAACACAAGCGGACTTCAAGTTTATAACTACGAAGATTACGTTGACAACCATCAAACCGACACCAGTTGGTTCTGGGCTGCTAAGAACCCAGGTTCTTGGTCGAATGGATTAAAAGTTTGCGTCATTGACGACGCAGCTGACCAAATCATTGGTATTGCAACCACCAGTCTTGCTGGTGCAGGTGCAACCATTGGTTATGGTGTTACCACTGCTTTATCAGCTGTTTCCATTCCAAAGGGCGATGGTACGGTTGAAACTTTCACGGGATATCTGAAAGGCATCATCACCGGTCTTTCGACTGATGCAACCAACTCCGCAAGTAAAATTAATGTAAAGATTGTTAGTAGGGTATCTGCTGCAGGAACAGAAACTGCGGTCACTTATGAGAAAGGTGGAACGTTTAAATTTGATAATACTGACTCAATTTATTTTGTAAATAACAGTGCTGCGAATGTAACAGGTGATGATTCGGCCTCTGTGAGAACGATCAATAGCGAACAAGACTGGTATGATCAACAGCAGTTGGGTATCACCAACGGAACTGTATATTGGAACTCCATCGCTCCTAAACCAACCGCGTCTGCATATGTCACAGACAGAGATGGTAAGAACGATGGTATTCACGTTGTCGTTGTTGACGATAATGGCGAAGTAACTGGAATCAAGGGTAACGTTCTTGAGAAACACTTGGATCTTTCTAAGGCACTTGACGCAGTATCTGCTGCACAGGCTCCTCTGAGAACCTACTACAAGAATTACATCGCAGATTTCTCCTCTTACGTTTTTGCTGGATTCAACCCATCTGTTTCTGGTAATGTTATCCAAGGAACCGAACCACAAGTTTCTGGATTCACAACCTCTTACACCAAACCCGCTATCTCTAACGGATCTTGGGGACGTAAGGCACAAGGTAATACCTTCAATGTTCTGGGTAACGTAACTTACTCCATTGGTGGTGGTGTTGATTACACTGCTGCTGGTGGCATGACTGCAGAACTTTCGGATCAAATCACTGCTTATAACTACTTCCGAAACAAAGATGAGGAAGAAGTAGATTACCTGATCATGGGACCAGGTATGTCACAGGAAGGTGAGTCTAAGGCAAAGGCCGCAAGACTTATTTCTATCGCCGGTGAGAGAAAGGATTGTGTCGCTGTTATCTCCCCACACAGAGGTAACATTGTTGGACAGACCAACAGCACTACCATGACGAACAACGTCCTTGGATTCTTTAACTCGTTACCATCATCGTCTTATGCGATCTTTGATTCGGGTTATAAGTATATGTTCGATAGATTTAATAATGAATTCCGTTATGTACCATGTAATGCAGACATTGCTGGTCTGATGGTGAGAACGAATATTAACTTCTATCCATGGTTCTCCCCTGCTGGTCAACAGAGAGGCATTCTCAACGATGCGATTAAGTTAACCTACAACCCAACGCAGGCAGAAAGAGATCAACTCTATAAGGCAAGAATCAACCCAGTCATCTTCCAGAAGGGACAAGGTATCTTACTCTTTGGTGATAAGACTGGTCTTGGATATGCATCCGCATTCGACAGAATTAACGTCAGAAGACTATTCCTTACTGTTGAACAGGCACTTGAAAATGCCGCGAAGTCGCAGCTCTTTGAATTCAACGATGAAATTACCAGAGCTAACTTCATCAACATTGTGGAACCTTATCTTCGCGACGTACAATCCAAACGAGGATTGTTTGACTTCCTCGTCATTTGTGACGAGACTAACAACACCCCCGATGTTATTGATAATAATGAATTCAGGGCAGATATCTTCCTGAAGCCAACCAAGTCCATCAACTTCGTCAGCCTGACTTTCGTTGCTACTCGCACTGGAGTCAGCTTTGAGGAAGTCGCTGGTCGAGTTTGATCGATTACCGTCTAAATAACATTGTAGGAGACCAAAAACAATGGCAGTACAACCAATTCCCACTAATAATCGAGATATTTTCGATTTTCGTACTAGACTCGATGGTGGTGGTGTTAGACCCAATTTATTTGAAGTTGAACTGGAGTGGCCTTCGGAGGCCATTCCAACCGGCGTAACAGATAAATTGCTTGCGGATCAAGGTAGATTTCTGTGTAAAGCTGCTGCGATGCCTGCATCCAACATTGCCCCAATTGAAGTTCCATTCAGAGGTAGAATTCTGAAGGTCGCTGGTGATAGAACGTTCGATACTTGGACCGTTACTATTATCAATGACACTGACATGGCACTTCGCGGTGCATTTGAAAGATGGATGAACCTGATCAACAAAGTCAGCAATAATGCTGGTAGAGTTAATCCAGCCGACTATCAAACTATTGCTAAGGTACACCAACTCGGTAGAGCTAATGTATCAGGCAAAAACCTGGCATCGGAAGCAAACATCCCCATCCTTAGAACCTATGAGTTCCAAGGTGTGTTCCCAACTAACGTATCTCAGGTAGATCTCTCCTACGAATCTACCGATACTATTGAGGAGTTCACTGTAGAACTTCAGGTTCAGTATTGGACCGCCACCGGAAATGGAGGAGCCGTAGCCTGATAAATAGATCAAAGCAATACGATCTGTATATCATACAATGGCCCGCCTTTTTGGATTTTCGATAGAAGATAATCAAAGACTTTCTAAGTCTGCCCAGTCCCCCGTTCCTCCAAATTCGGAGGACGGGGTTGACTACTTTCTAAGTAGTGGGTTCTTTGGACAATACGTTGACATTGAAGGCGTATATAAAACAGAGTTTGATTTAATTAAGAGATATCGTGAGATGTCTTTGCATCCCGAGTGCGACAATGCTATCGAAGATGTTGTTAATGAAGCTATCGTAAGTGATTCAAACGATCACCCGATTGACATTAATTTAGATAATCTAAACGCTGGTGATACTTTGAAGAAAGTCATCAGACAAGAATTTAAATATGTTTTAGATTTATTGGATTTTGATAAAAAGTGTCATGAGATTTTCCGCAACTGGTATGTTGACGGAAGAATCTTCTATCATAAAATTATTGATCTCAAGAGACCGCAAGATGGTATCCAAGAGATCAGACACATTGATTCGGCCAAAATCCGATTCATTCGTCAAGAAAAAAAGAAAGAAGATAACATTAGACTTCCTAACGAGAATCTAAATAAAGACGCAAAGATTGAACCACCCGAGATTGAAGAGTATTTTCTCTACAATCCACAAACCAGATATGGTATTGGCAACTATGGTGCCAATAAGGGTGGCATCAAACTTGCAAAGGATGCCGTTTCGTATTGTTATTCTGGATTGGTTGATAGAAATAAGCAAACGTCTTTGTCTTATCTCCACAAAGCAATCAAGTCTCTCAATCAACTTCGTATGATTGAAGATGCGCTTGTAATCTATAGATTATCTCGCGCACCAGAACGTCGTGTTTTCTACATTGACGTTGGTAATCTGCCCAAAGTAAAGGCAGAATCCTATCTCCGCGATGTCATGCAAAGATATCGCAACAAACTTGTATATGATGCTAACACGGGTGAAATCAGAGATGACAAGAAGTTCATGTCCATGATGGAGGACTTCTGGTTACCTCGCCGCGAGGGAGGGCGCGGTACAGAAATCTCTACCCTTCCTGGCGGGCAAAACCTTGGCGAATTAGCCGATATTCAATATTTCCAGAAAAAACTTTATAAGTCACTGAACGTACCGGATTCCAGAATTACTGGAGAGTCTGGTTTCAATCTCGGAAGATCCTCTGAGATTTTAAGAGATGAACTTAAGTTCACCAAATTTGTTGGAAGACTGAGAAAGAGATTCAGTAATCTTTTCTTAGATATGCTGAAGACACAATTGGTTCTTAAGAACGTTATTGCTCTGGAAGATTGGGACAGAATGTCTGAGCACATTCAGTTCGATTTCTTGTATGACAATCATTTCTCTGAACTGAAAGAAGCTGAACTGATGAATGAAAGACTTGGTTTGGCTGCTAACATTGATCCTTACGTTGGTAAGTATTACTCCGTTGAATATGTGAGAAAGAAAATTCTCCGTCAGACGGAAGAAGAAGTCGGTGAAATCGACGATCAGATTAAAAAAGAAATGGACGCTGGTATTATTATTGATCCAAACTTGGCTCCTACTGAGCCAGTTGGTCAAGATGCCGCAGGACCAGAACTGGGTAATGTCCCACAAGACCAAGTTATTGTGAGTTAATTAACTTATAAATAACTTAAGATCAATATATCTACTAAAATAATGGAAGAACTAGTTGATTTGATGGTGAGTAATGAGTCTCCCTCTCAAGTCGCAGATAGAATTAAGGATATTTTATTTGCCAAGTCTGCATCGAAAATCGAAGATTTAAAACCATCGGTTGCAAATTCTTTGTTCAACGATGCAAGTGAAGAACCTGAGGAAGAGATTGAAGTTGACCAAGAACAATCCGAGGAAGAGGAGTAATGGCAAGGACTTTATGTAAAGGTGCCGAGGCAGCCTGTCCAACAACAACTGGAACTGCTACTAGTTTTTCTGAGGCAACTGTTGTTCGTTTAGTCAACACCCATACTTCGGCACATCTCGTCACTGTTGTGGAAGAACAAAGTGGTGACACTGTTGGATCTTTTACTATGCCTGCAGGAACTGTAGAATATCTTGAGAAAAACCCTACCCAGTGTGTGTTTGCCGCAAACGCTGGCGTTAAAGGAGCACAAGTAGGATTTACCGCATAAAAAAATGAAACTTATCAGAGAAGAAATCGAGTCTGTTGATTTTATCGTTGAAGAACGCAACGGTAAAAAACAACTCTATATCGAAGGAGTTTTCTTGCAAGGAAACATCAAGAACCGTAATGGTCGGATGTATCCAATGGAAACTCTTCGTAAAGAGGTGGGCAGATATAACGAAAACCATGTTCAAGCCGGCCGTGCTCTCGGTGAACTTGGTCACCCCGAGGGTCCTACCGTTAATCTCGATAGGGTTTCTCACAAGATTGTTTCTCTGAAAGAGAGCGGTTCAAACTTTGTTGGTAAAGCGAAGATCCTGAACACCCCCATGGGTAAGATTGCATCTTCTCTTATCAGTGAAGGCGTAAAACTCGGTGTTTCTTCCCGTGGTATTGGTTCACTGAAACAAACCCGTGAAGGTGTAAACATCGTCGGTGATGATTTCATGTTGGCAACTGCCGCTGATATCGTCGCTGATCCTTCTGCTCCTGATGCTTTTGTTGAAGGAATCATGGAAGGAAAAGATTGGGTCTGGGAAGGTGGTATTCTTCGCGAAAATTTTGCAGAGAAGACCTATAAGCAAATTAACACCTTAGTAACTCAGAAACAACTTGACGAGAAAAAGTTAAGTCTATTTAATGATTTTCTCGCAAATCTTTAATATATAAATAAATATAGATTATAACTAGGTAATCGGAGTACTTTCAAATGTCGCGTGGAGACTTACAAGAAATGGAAGCAAGCACTACACAGTCCAAGACTGCTGTAAATGCTAATGCGAAGCCAGGCGATCCTATGCCTACTATGGCAGATCCCGGCACTCAGCTCGCAAACGTCGAAGATCTCGGTGGTCCATCCCCTGAGAACTACAAACCTGATGACGATTCAGCTAAGCTGAAGACTCCAGGTAACACCATTAAATCGGTGAAAGACGTTGTGAACCGTGGAGCAAAAGCAGCAGAATCTATGGCTAAAATGAAGGAAGAATCTGAATCTGAAGAAGATCAGACTATTTCTGAAGAAGAGCAAGAAGATGCTGATTACGAAGTAGAACTTCGTATTCCTGCTGAAGCGGGCGGCGAGGCACCCCAGGAGAAAGTGCTGAATGTAGAAGAGGATGTAGAAGCCCTTCTCGCAGGCGAAGAACTCAGTGAAGAGTTCAGAGATAAGGCAAAGACCATCTTTGAAGCTGCACTGAACGCCAGAGCAAAAGAAATCCAAGAAGCCTTGGATATTCAAATGCAAGAGACGATTTCGGAAGAAGTCGAACTCTTCAAAACCGAACTTCAGGAGAGAATCGATTCGTATCTTGAGTATGTTTCTCAAGAGTGGATCGACGAGAACACTCTCCAAGTTGAAGCCGGTCTTAAATCTGAGATGACTGAATCCTTCTTAGAAGGTATGAAGTCCCTCTTTGAAGAACATTATGTACATATCGATGAAGATAAATATGATGTTGTTGAGTCTATGGTAGACAAATTAGATGAAATGGAGTCCAAACTTAACGAGCAAATTGAGAGAAATATTTCTCTGAATAGGAGACTTGCTGAGTCGGTTGCAGATGTAATTCTGTCCGATGTTTCTGAAGGCCTTGCGGTTTCCCAGAAAGAAAAACTTGCCTCTCTTGCAGAAAACGTTGAGTTTGAAAGTGAAGAAAACTATCGTGGCAAACTGGAGACTATAAAGGAGTCGTACTTCTCCAAGAAACCAGTTGCACAAAATGACTCTGAGCTGCAGAGCCTTTCTGAGGCTACCGAAACGGTAACCAGTAGCGACACTATGAGCGCCTACATGAAGGCACTGTCGATGCAAGTCAACAAGTGATTTTTGCATTATAAAAAACTTTCAAACTTAACTAACCTATAGAGGTATCCGCAAATGTTCCATTCCGAGCATCTGCAGGAAAAGTGGAAGCCCCTTCTCGAGCATGAGGGTCTTGATCCAATCAAGGACTCCCATCGTAAGGCTGTAACCGCTGTCCTGCTTGAAAACCAAGAAAAATTCCTCCGTGAAGAGCAAGCTTTTGCCCACGGAACCAACCTGATGGAAGCAGTTCCAACTAACGCAGGTAACGCCGCTGGAGCCGATGGTGGTTTCGGTGGTGGATCTGCCGCTGCTGGTCCTACTGCTGGTTTCGACCCCGTTCTGATCTCCCTGATCAGACGTTCCATGCCTAACCTGGTCGCTTATGACCTGGCTGGCGTTCAGCCGATGAACGGTCCTACCGGACTGATCTTCGCAATGCGTTCCCGCTACAACAGTCAGAGCGGAACCGAGGCATTCTTCAACGAGGCTGACACCGCATTCTCTGGTCAGGATTCTGGCTTCGATGAGACTGCTGGTTTCTCCGACGTTGCTGCTGGTCTGGGTACTACTTCTCAGTCTGGAACCAATCCTTCTGTTCTCAACCCTGTTGGCACCGCCTCCTCGACCGGATATGATGTCGGTCAAGGCATGGTCACTGGTGACTCTGAGAACCTTGGATCGGGTACTGGCGACCATTTCAACGAAATGGCGTTCAGCATCGAGAAGGTCACCGTTACTGCGAAGTCCAGAGCACTGAAAGCCGAGTACAGCCTTGAGCTTGCTCAGGACCTGAAGGCTATCCATGGTCTGAACGCAGAAGCGGAACTCGCTAACATCCTCAGCACTGAGATTCTTGCTGAGATCAACCGCGAGATGATCCGTACCATCTACAAGATCGCTGAACAGGGTGCTGCAGTTAACACTGCTACCGCTGGTACTTTCGACCTTGACATCGACTCCAACGGACGCTGGAGTGTTGAGAAGTTCAAGGGTCTGATCTTCCAGATCGAAAGAGATGCTAACCAGATCGCACAAAGAACTCGTAGAGGAAAGGGTAACATCATCCTTTGCTCTGCTGATGTTGCTTCTGCTCTGACCATGGCTGGTGTACTTGATTACACCCCTGCCCTGAACGCTAACCTGAACGTCGATGACACCGGTAACACCTTCGCCGGTACTCTGAACGGTAAGTACAGAGTCTACATCGACCCATATGCTGCTAACAACAGTGCTGATCAGTACTACGTTGTTGGTTATAAGGGTACTTCCCCTTATGACGCAGGTCTGTTCTATTGCCCTTACGTTCCTCTCCAGATGGTTCGTGCCGTTGGTGAGAACACCTTCCAGCCCAAGATTGGCTTCAAGACCCGTTACGGTATTGTTGCTAACCCATTCGCTGAAGGCACCACCCAGGGTCTCGGACGCCTCCGCGTCAACAGCAACCGCTACTATCGTCGCGTCAAGGTTGCTAACCTCATGTGATAAATACCTTCGTGTGAAGGAAGTGCAAGAGGGTCTTCGGACCCTCTTTTTTTATGTCTCACTAAATAGAACATGGAAGACTATTTCGACGATCATCTACCCGAATTAGAATGGCATGTTACATTCGACATGGGCATAGATGAATTACGAATTCTCTACGATCACATCTGCTACTCCATAAAGGTGTGGCCAGGTTCCCCGGCTAGACCAGCTGAGGAACAAGAGTATCTGCAGATACTTAAAAAAAGATTGTTTGCAATGATTTTGGAGTACCAATTCACGGAAGAATAATATGGCACGATCTCCATATGATAAGCAGATTTCAAATAGAAATTTTTTATCTGCAACTAGTTTTAAGTTCAGCATTGCAAAATGCCCAAAGGTTGATTTTTTCTCCAACCAATGCAATGTGCCTGGTATGAATCTGTCAATAGCGGTTCAACCAACTTATCTGAGACAGATTCCTCTTCCCGGAGATGAATTGTCTTTTGATGACTTCTCTCTGGATTTTATGGTAGATGAAAATCTAGAGAACTTTATGGAAATACAAAAATGGATGAGGGGATTAGGATATCCAGAGAGTATTAAGGAGTCAAAAGATCTTGACAATGGTAAGGTGAAATTTGAGGACAAGGATCAAAAGTCAGCGGATCATAAGGTATCCGATGGAACTCTGTCAATTCTCAATAGTTCACAAAACGCCAAATTTCTAGTAAAATTTAAAGGACTGTTCCCCGTCGGTTTGACAGGATTAGACTTTGATGCTACGGCTGGAGACACTTCGTACTTCACATCTACCGTAACATTCAAGTATTTGCACTATGACATTGTTGATGTAAATGGCCAACCACTGTATGAATCTTGAGTCTGTTCAATCAATGTGGGAGAAAGATTCCGTCATTGATCCAGACAACTTGCATGATGAATCTTTGAAGATTCCACAACTACATGCGAAGTATTATGAGATGTTTAATAATCTCATTCTTCTTAAAAAGAAAGCAGAACAACAAAAAAGAAATATCAGACACGAACGTTACGAATACTTCAGTGGTAAAGCTGACCCCGATGTATACATTGAAAATCCATTCCCAAAAAAGATTCGTGACAAAGATACGATGCAGAAATATCTTGATGCCGATGAAAAACTTTCAGAGGTTTCTCTAAAAGTAGAATACTACGAAACTCTTATAAATTATATTGATGCCATTCTGAAACAAATTTCCAACAGGACTTATCAGATAAAGAATGCAATCGAATGGCATCGATTTACTTCTGGATTTGGGTGATGAAAACAAAAAGATGTGTGCCACAGACTCTTGGTTGGTTAGAGACCAAGTTAGACCCACACCAAATGAGTCACCTTGAAAGGTGCATAGAAAAAGCTAAAGGATCCGCAAAGTCAAAACTAGCAGGAAATATAAGCACAAGTCTGGAAATGAAAGATGAGGATGACCTCTTCTGGTTAGATGTTCTGCAACCACACATTACGATGTATATGAATGAGTTTGGCGAGGTGCCAGTGCGTTCCTATACACGCACTGAAAGATCTATGCACTTGGATTCGTTCTGGGTGAATTATCAGAAACAGGGAGAGTTTAATCCAGCACACCATCATGGTGGAATATATTCTTTTGTCGTGTGGATGAACATTCCCACTCACTGGAAAGATCAATATGATCAACCATGGTTAGAAGGTATTCTTCCAGAACAAAGAAAGGCGTCCAACTTTGAGTTTACATATACAGATATTCTTGGCGGAATGCGTCACTTCGATTATCGACTGGATCCGAGTTCCAATGGAACAATGTTATTTTTCCCATCATCATTGATTCATGCCGTGTATCCCTTCTTCAATTGTGAAGAGAATCGTATCACAATTTCCGGTAATATATGCGTCTAAATAAAATCAAGATGAATAATATGAATGGTGGATTTGAAGATTCAAAAACTGAATGAAGTCTTTATAAAAATCGAAGCCGAACCTCACATACATCAAGAGTTGTCGGATCACTTTACTTTTGATGTACCGGGCGCAAAGTTCATGCCCCAATATCGAAGTAAATATTGGGACGGAAAGATTCGTTTATTTTCTACAGCAACTGGACAGATCTATGTCGGGTTGTTGGATAAAGTAATATCGTTTTGTAAGAATTATAATTACGACTATAAATTTGTAGATAACAAATACTACGGAACTCCATTTGAGACAAACGATTATATCTCAATGGAAGGGGTAAAAGATTATATGAAATCTATTTGCTCTCATTCTCCCCGTCCTTATCAGGTTGACGGAGTATACGATGCATTAAAACATAATCGAAAGCTATTGATATCTCCAACAGCTTCTGGTAAATCTCTGATGATTTATTCAATCGTGAGATATTACGCAGAAAAAGGCCAAAGAATTCTGTTAGTTGTTCCAACGACATCTCTAGTAGAGCAGATGTATAAGGACTTTTTGGACTACGGTTGGGACGCAGAGGAGCATTGTCACCGCATCTACTCTGGGCGCGAAAAGAAGGATGATCGGCCAATTACTATTACCACATGGCAATCTATATATAAACTTGAACGCAAGTGGTTTGAAAAATATAATGTAGTTATCGGAGACGAGGCTCATTTATTCAAGTCAAAATCCCTGGTTCAGATCATGACCAAACTTCATCATGCCAAATATAGGTTTGGATTTACTGGAACCTTGGATGGAACACAAACTCATAAGTGGGTTCTGGAAGGACTATTTGGCCCTGCATATAAAATCATTAGAACGCAGGAGTTGCAAGAGAAGGGATATCTTTCCAAACTTGATATCAGGTGTATTGTTCTAAAACATTCACCTCAAAAATTTGAGACGTATGAAGATGAGATTCAGTATCTTATTAATCATGAGCAAAGAAATAATTTCATAACCAATCTAGCATTGGATCTGCAAGGCAATACTCTGATTCTTTATAGTCGGGTCTCCGCACATGGAGAACCAATATATGAAATGATAAATAATCGTAAGACCACCGACAGAAAAACATTTTTTGTACACGGTGGGGTTGATGCTTCAGAAAGAGAAGACGTTAGGTCCATCACCGAAAGGGAATCCGATGCAATCATCGTAGCGTCTTATGGAACTTTCTCAACAGGGATCAATATAAAAAATTTACACAATGTCATTTTCGCTTCTCCAAGTAAATCCAGAGTAAGAAATCTCCAAAGCATAGGTAGGGTACTAAGAAAGGGGAACAATAAAAAGGAAGCAACTCTGTTTGATATTGGTGACGACACAACTTACAAGTCAAGAAAGAACTACACTCTAAATCATTTGATAGAAAGGATCAAGATTTACAATGAAGAGAAGTTTAATTATGACATAATCACCGTCAAATTAAAAACATGATAGAAGACGACTTTTATGCACACATCAAATTAATAACCGGGGAAGAACTGTTTGCAAGAGTTTCTGCTTCAGAAGAAGAAGATAGAACCATGCTGTTGCTTTCCAATCCAGTGACACTAAACGAGATTAGAGCACCTGGTACAGAAGTCCCTATGGGATATAGATTAGAACCTTGGATTAAATTTGGTGAAGAAGATCTTTATATGATAACTATGGATAGAGTCATAACGATGTCCGAGTCAAAAGACGCTGAGTGCATCGGTATGTATGAACAGTTCGTTCATAAGAATCATGAAAAGATTAAAAGAAAGAATATGGGCACTAATCCAAAAATGTCCAGAGAAATGGGTTACGTTGGTTCAGTAAAAGCTGCTAGAAAACATCTAGAAAAGATGTTCAAGTTAAAGTATTCTAAGAATACTGAAGAAAGCTAATAGCTTCTCTTGAACCTCCACAAAGGTATTTTACTCATGAAACAACAACTTGTCAACTATTTGTCTTTTTGTTATAATGTGATCAAATAAACAGTATTAGTTATGGTGTATCGCAAGAAAAAGTCCGAACACTATGTAAATAACAAGGAGTTTCTCGCTGCCATCATCGAGTACAAACGTCTTGTAGCATTAGCGGATGAGGCTGAGAAACCTAGACCTAGGATTCCAAATTACCTAGGAGATTGCTTTTTGAAGATTGCAACTCACCTATCATATAAACCAAACTTTGTGAACTATATGTTCAAAGATGATATGATTTGTGATGGTATTGAAAATTGTGTTCAATATATTAACAACTTCAATCCAGAGAAGTCTTCAAATCCATTTGCATATTTTACTCAAATTGTCCATTATGCTTTCCTGAGGCGCATTCAGAAAGAGAAGAAGCAACTTGAGATCAAAGAGAAAATTATTGAGAAGACTGGTTTTGAAAACGTCTTTGTCTCTGACGGGGAGTTGACAATTGACCAGATGTCTGAGTACAATACCATTAAGGATAATGTTCGGTCTAGACTGAGATGAAGATTGCGATTATTACAGACCAACATTTTGGTGCTCGCAAAAACTCAAAACTATTTCATGATTACTTTCTAGAATTTTACGATAAGATCTTCTTTCCTAAGTTGGAGGAACTGGGTATTACCTGTGTTATTGACATGGGTGATACCTTTGATAATAGAACTGGTATTAATTTCTCTGCCTTGTCTTGGGCAAAGAGTAATTATTATGACCGGTTGCAAAAGATGGGTGTAACCGTGTGGACACTGGTTGGAAACCACACTGCATACTATAAAAATACTAACTCAATCAACGCTGTAGATCTTTTACTTCGAGAGTATGATAATGTTCGGGTAATCTCTGAGTATACAGAAGTTTGTATTGATGGTTTGGGCATCTCTTTCATTCCTTGGATCAACTCCGAGAATGAAGATGTAACTTATTCTAGTATCAAAAAATCAAAGTCTACTGTGGCTATGGGTCACTTAGAACTCAAAGGATTCGCGGCTAATAAACAATGCATCATGGATCATGGTGCTGACAAATCCATTTATAAAAATTTCACTAAAGTATTCTCCGGTCATTATCACACCAGGAGTGTGCAGGATAATGTATTTTATCTGGGCAATCCATATGAAATTTATTGGAATGATGTTGATGATGTCAGAGGATTTCATATCTTTGATACCGATACTTTAGAAACAACTCCAATCAATAATCCGTACAAAATCTTCCATAAGGTTTACTATGAGGATACTCCTTACCAGTTGTTCGATACTTCTCCATACGAGGACAAAATTGTAAAGGTCATTGTAAAGAAGAAGAGCGATCCAAAAAACTTTGAAAGATTCGTAGACAAGTTCTACACTTCTAATGTTTCCGATTTGAAAATTGTTGAGAACTTTGATTTCAATGGATGGTATAGTGGCAATTCTGATCAGGAATTAGTTGAGTCTGAAAATACTCTTTCTATCTTGCATAGATATATTGACGACTCTGATACTACGATTGATAAGTCCAAGATCAAAGATCTCATCGGAGAGGTTTACAAAGAAGCTTGTGAGGTGGTAGACTAGAATGGCACAACAGATGTACATCTTAAGTTTGGCCGCAGACGGCGAAGAGGATGAAAACACTGGTGCCTATTCTATTGTAGATGATCTTGGTAACGAAACCATCTTTCTTTTTGAGGAAGATGAAGACGCTGAAAGATACTCTTCTCAACTTGAAGAACTGGATCACCCAAGACTAAAAGTAGTTGAAGTAGATGGTGACCTAGTAAAAAAGGTATGTGAATTTCACGACTACAATTATGTGGTCATTTCCTCTGACGACATCATAACCCCACCTAAATTTTATGATCACGTTTAAAACGATTAGCTGGAAAAATTTTCTGTCAACAGGCGATCATCCAACAGAAATTAAACTAGACGCTAATCAAACTACTTTAATTGTGGGCACTAATGGTGCCGGTAAGAGTACAGTTCTTGATGCTCTTACTTTTGCTTTGTTTGGCAAACCGTTCCGTAAAATTAATAAACCCCAACTCGTTAATACTACTAATGAGAAGGATTGTGTTGTTGAAGTATATTTCTCCGTCAATAATGTTGAGTGGAAAATTAAAAGAGGAATCAAACCAAATATTTTTATCATCGAAAAGAACGGTGTAGTTCAGGATCAAGAGGCTTCTGCTGTTGAACAACAAAAGTGGTTGGAACAAAATGTTCTAAAGATGAATTATAAGTCCTTCACACAGATTGTGATTCTGGGTAGCAGTACCTTTGTTCCTTTCATGCAATTGTCCTCTAATAATAGAAGGGAAGTTATTGAGGATCTTTTGGATATTAAGATCTTCTCTTCGATGAACGATGTGATCAAAGTCAAACTGCGAAAGTGTAAGGAAGATATACACCTGCTTGAATTAAAGAAGGATTCGTTGAAAGATAAAGTCAAGATGCAAACACACTTCATTGATGAAGTGGAGTCTCAGAGTCATGAGACAATCAACAGTAAGAATAATGAGATAACGAAATTATCTGAAACTGCCAGTGAACTTTGTATTGATAATGTGAAGAAGGCTGAGGCTCTAGATGACCTACAAAAAGTTTTGACTTCCTATGAAGGCACGTCAAAAAAACTAAAGGAACTTGGAACTCTAAAGGGAAAAATCTCTCAGAAGGTATCTACAATTACTAAAGAACATAAGTTCTTTACGGAGAATACGGTTTGTCCCACCTGTACACAGGAAATAGAGGAAGAGTTTCGTGTAAATAGAATTGATGACGTTCAATCTAGAGCTAAGGAGTTGCAATCCGGATACAATGAACTTGTATCGGCAATTAAAAAGGAAGAAGAACGAGAACGTCAATTCACCGATCTATCGAAGGAGGTTATTGACCTAACACATGGCATTTCTCAAAACAATACTAGGATTTCTGGATACCAACGACAAATCCAAAATCTGGAGTCGGAAATACAAAGAATTACCGATCAGCTTGCAAACAGAAATTCTGAACATGAGAAATTAAATTCATTTAAAGACAACCTATGTAAAACTTTTAATCAGTTATCTGAACACAAAGAGAGCCAATCAAAGTATGATTTCGTTTATAGTCTTCTGAAAGACGGGGGAGTAAAGACAAGCATCATTAAGAAATACTTACCACTCATCAACCAATCGGTTAATAAGTATCTTCAGATGATGGATTTCTACATCAACTTCACTCTTGACGAAGAGTTTAACGAAACAGTTCAATCTCCTATCCATGAAGATTTTTCATACTCTTCTTTTTCGGAAGGAGAAAAAATGAGAATTGATTTAGCTCTCTTGTTTACTTGGAGAGAAGTTGCTAGATTTAAGAACTCCGTAAACACGAATCTTTTGATTATGGATGAGGTCTTCGACAGTTCATTGGATGGACTTGGAACAGAAGAGTTTTTGAAGATCATCCGATTTGTTATTAAAGACGCAAACATTTTTGTTATATCTCACAAAGAAAGTTTGTTAGATAAATTTGAACAGACAATCAAATTTGATAAGGTGAAAGGTTTTAGTAGTATGGTGCCATGAAAGTTTTAGTTACAGGTCACAAAGGTTTTATCGGTCGCAGTGTTTTTCTTGATTGGCAAGAAACTCTTGGATATGTCAATGTTGATGGTATTGATAGACCGGATGATATTTCAGATTTCAAAGGTGGAGATTATGATCTTGTAATTCACCTAGCAGCATATGCCGACATTAGAGAGAGTTTGAAAAATCCACAACTCTACTATGAAAACAATGTGATGAAGACGAAGAAGTTGTTTGATTGGTGTAGAGAAACTAACACTAGACTTCTGTATGCGTCTTCTAGTGCGGTAGAGGAGGATTACTGGGAGAATCCATATGCGATGACAAAATGGATCAATGAAATCATGGCACCACCCAATTCGGTTGGTATGAGATTCACTACAGTCTATGGTCCTGACAGTCGTCCTAACATGATGTATCGAATGCTTGAGGACAAGACAGCAAAGTATGTCACAAACCATAAACGTGATTGGATTCATGTGAAAGATGTATGTCGCGCCATTCATTACCTAGCATCTTCTAGCATCACAGGTCCTGTTACTATTGGTACAGGCAAATCAGTTTCTGTGAAAGCACTTGCTGATTCCATGGGTATGGGACATCTTCCAGTTAAAGAAGATACTCCGGGAGAAAGAATGGATAATCAAGCTGATGTGACTATTTTAAAAAGTACTGGGTGGTTCCCCACCATGCATGTTCTAGATCAAACCAATCCATAAACCGTCCACTAGAGACCTCCGACAGTTGTCGGGGGTCTTATTATGTTTGTATACCGACGAGTTGATCTATGTCTAACCACGAAGTCAAAGGGACTCTCGCCCGACTGATGGCCACGGAAAATCTAATCGTGGAAACCAAGAATGTCAGCACTGCTTCTTTTGATGTGGTCAGTCGTATCTTGACTCTGCCTAACTGGGAGAAGGCGGATAACGTTGTGTATGATCTATTGGTTGGCCATGAGGTCGGACACGCCCTCTACACGCCTGAGGCGGATCTCCGCAATTGTCGTGACATCAACCCATCATTCATCAATGTTGTTGAAGATGTTCGGATCGAAAAACTGATGAAACGCAAGTTCCCTGGTTTGCGAAAGACGTTCTACAATGGATACCAAAAGTTTTATGAGAATGACTTTTTTGAACTCGATGGCAAGTCTGTCGATAATATGAGTCTGGTTGATCGTATCAACATTCATTTTAAAATTGGTAACTTTATTGAGGTAAAATTTTCTGAAGATGAAAAATCAATCGTCAAAGGTGTTGAATCTGCCGAAACGTTTGAAGATGTTGTTCACTGGTCTAAAATTCTCTGGGACTACTGTCAAAATGCAAGACATAAAGAAAAAATTAAAGAAGGAGGTGAACAGCCTACGAACCAAGACGAAGAATCTTCATCCGATTCTGAGGATCCTAGTGCTTCTATTCCTGATTCCACTGGTGGTTCTAGTGATTCCTCCCCTACTAGTAGCGACGACAGCACTTCTAGTGATCCTAGTGAAGGCGACATGGGTGATGATGACTTTCCTGATATGGATGGTGGTGGGGTGGATTCTGGTGACCCTGATATCGATTCTGTTCTGAGTCAGGACAATCTTGATAAGGCTCTAGAGTCTTTGAACTCCAGGCATGGTCCGGAGTCTAGTTATGTCGAAGTTCCAAAAATGGACCTTGACAAAATTATTGTGCCTAACAACGTATGTTCTGATCAAATCAAAGTTCATTTTGATACACAGGAAAAACTTGTTCCGGGGTGTTATGAAACTGTGGACATGGAATACTCCAAGTTCAGAAAATCAATTCAGAAAGAAGTCTCATATCTCGTCAAAGAGTTTGAATGTAAAAAATCTGCTGATAGTTATCGCAGGACTCTTACTGCCAGGACTGGATCTTTAGACACCACGAAACTCCACACATATAAATTCAATGAAGACATTTTCAAGAAAATCTCTGTAGTTCCTGATGGTAAAAACCATGGATTGGTCTTTGTTCTTGATTGGTCTGGCTCTATGGGTCGAGTTCTTCATGACACTGTATGCCAACTGATTACTTTGGTTTGGTTCTGTAAGAGAGTTGGCATTCCCTTTGACGTATATCTTTTCACCAATGAGTGGACTCAATGTAGAATTCAACATGATTACAATTATGAACCCGAACCTTATGATCGAGTAGAGAATGCTTTTCACATTCCCAAGTATTTCTCTATGGTAAATATTTTGACTAGTAAAGTTCGGTCCTCCGATCTTGATAGTCAAATCAGGAATCTGTACAGAATTTCTTTTTACTTCAGTTCATCGTATGGAGTCTTCTATCAGATCCCCGCTCAGTCTCAACTTTCAGGAACACCTCTGAACGAGGCTATCATTACTCTGAATCAAATTATTCCAGAGTTTCAGAAGAAGAATGGTGTTCAAAAAGTAAACTGTGTTATCTTGACTGACGGTGAGGCTTGCTCTTCTAAGAAATGTAAGACAGTCACACGCCGCAATCGATTGGATGATGAAGAATACACCACAATGATACACACTAGTATCCCTGGTGGTTCCTATATTCGTGATCGTAGGACCGGACATACGCATTCCACTCAAGGTCATTTCTACTATGGCGACATCACTGCAGCGTGTTTGCGGCAAGTTAAGACTAGATTTCCAAATAGTAATTTTATCGGCATCCGTCTTATCTCTGGTTCATCAGAACTTTCTTCTTTCCTGAATCGACATGTTGAATATCCTGAGAGTATTGAATGTCGTAAGATCTGGAAAAAAGAAAAATCTTTCTCTGTAAAAACTGATACTTATGATCGATGTATCGCAATGTCAACCACCACTCTCCGGAATGATTCGACTTTTTATGTGAATCCAGATGCATCTAAGGCACAGATTAAAAGTGCTTTCAAAAAATCTCTCAACAGCAAGAAACTAAATAAAAAAGTATTGACCGATTTTATTGAAATAATTTCATGAACCCATCTGAACTCATTGCTGATTTTGAAAGACAAATTGAGAGTTGTCAAAAGAATATTAGTGCTCTAAATTCAGCTCTTGTTAGAGAGAACCAAAAACTTTTGAAACTTCAGGGCGCTGTAGAAGGACTCAATATGTTAGAAGATCCTGTGGTTACTAAGGGGTCTTCTGTAGAACCTTTTAGTGTTGAGAGTCCATATCACCAACCAGTCGAACAACCGACCACTACAACGTCCGAAGAAGGCTGAGGAGGTCTATAATTAATTCAGTTAAACAAAACAACTAATGGGTCTCTCCAAAGACGGCATCGTCAATTCTCTTCAAGATCTTTACGGAGAGTCTGTCACCACTGCTGACATCAGAGCATGGTGTGCGATGAACGATGTCAACTATCAGACTGTTACCAACAAATTGTCTGACTATAAAGTTGGTCGCGGTAAGTGGAATCTGACGGTGACTGAACAATTGGAACAGACGTATCAGGCGCCTGCTGCAATGCCTGCTGTGGAACAAAACCTTATCCCCCAGAAAGATGATACCTTCGTCAAGTTTGGCAATTTCAGTGATATTAAAAAAATTATTCAGTCCGGTGTATTCTACCCTACGTTTATCACGGGTCTCTCGGGCAATGGTAAAACGTTTTCTGTCGAACAAGTCTGTGCCCAACTCGGACGTGAACTGATCCGTGTAAACATTACAATTGAAACCGATGAAGATGACCTTATTGGTGGTTTCCGCCTTATTGATGGCAACAC
>Ga0209645_1000284_pt1 | contig 27138 bp, 25 predicted proteins | sample ETNvirenome_6_30_FD_184070 | JGI IMG/M metagenome (GOLD analysis project Ga0209645, IMG submission 184070) | Marine viral communities from the Pacific Ocean - ETNP_6_30 (SPAdes) (version 2) | ecosystem: Environmental > Aquatic > Marine > Oceanic | place: Pacific Ocean | collected 2013-06-19
GCTATACTCCATTTTCTTCTCAATCATGAGGTTCGCGTTGCGAGAGCCTCCGAATGGGATTTGCTCAAGGGAATCACCAGCGGTGTTGACGCTCTCGGCTTGACTGTTGCCGCGGATGGTGTAAATGGCTTCGGTGTTGTTGTTGCCTTCAAGGGCGAAGTTGGTGACCTGCGCGATGTTCGTTCCGAACGAACTGATTTGCCCGTTGTAAAAGAAGAACGGCTTCTCGGTGTTGGGTGCGATACCCGCCTTCTTGCGTTCAAGAGGACCGTTAGCGATGTTTTCAAACATACGGTGCGCGGTGTAGCGGTCGCCTTTGTTTGCGTCTTCAAGACGCCCCGTGTCGGTGTAGCAGTAAAGCGCGTCAAAGTTGATGGATAGTTTAGCCTCAGCGTCAGCATCGGCGGCAAGAGAGAAGTCCTTGACCTTACATCCTTTCCAAACGCGCGTCAATTGCTTGCTATCACTTGCGCTCCCTGGCGCGGCTTCGCTGGTGTCGGAAAGGGAGTTGGCGTTGTAAGAACCCGTGTCGCGTGTGCGGATGCTGGACTCAAGCGCGAAAGTCGGTAGGGTCGGACCCGAAAAGAGAAGGCGCGACACACGGTTGGTGATGTTCCCGAAAGTGGCGACTGCGGTATCAAAGTTCGGAGAGCCGTTGCTTGCACCGTTATCCGTGTAAGCGTAGGACTTGACGGTGAAGCCCGTTGAGCCGCCTGTGTGAGTGAAATAGAACGGCTCATCCACATGGATTCGCTTCGTGGTTGCGTCAACATACAATACTTGGCGCATCTCGTTGCGCTCGGTGTTCTGCATGTCAACTCCTACGCCATTTGCACCCCATTTCTTTGAGGAAGCGGGTTCAGCGAGGTCGGAAGGGAAGTTCGTCGCCGTCCCATCAATGATGAGAATGTAGTCGCCCACGGCAGGGGTGACGCTCAATGACCCGTTGAATGCGAGGTAGGTGTCACCTGCTGAGACATTGACGAAGTTATTGGTTGAGTTGACCGTAGCAATGAGTGTTGCTTTGCTCTGCGAAGGCTCGTTGACAACTTCGCGACCGAGGGAGTAGTAAAGCCAGCGCGCGCTGTTAAACATCATCTCCATTGAACCGCCTGTGTTCTCAAAGCGTTGAGGTTCTTGGATGACCACATCGCGACCAATGCCGACAATGTGTGCTTGACGGATTTCCACTTTCGTTTCGGGCAGAGCAACCGTTGCGGCAAGGCCGATGAATTGGTCGGTGAGAACAGATTCGTCGGTTGAGTCAGCGTTAGCGTGATAGGTCATGTTAGGGTCAATCGTTGGCGTAGCAATCGTGCTGATGATGAGTTCATCACCAGCGTTTGAGGATTGACCCAACGCTTCTTTCAAATCACGGTCAAGGATAAGCGTCGTGCCACGGTTTTCAACGATGGTGTAGGAGTTGCCTGTGGTCGCGAAATCGTCAAGGTTGAATGAGCCACCGCCAATGATGCGAAGTTGCGACCCAACGAGCATACCCTTTGGGTATTTGAGATTGGACGAACCATCAAAGAAACCTGCGCTCGCGCCGCTAAAGTTCAACTTATTTCGGTCGCTTCCGTCAACCGCGAATTGAAGCCCACCGAACCCGCCGTGTGCGAGCGCGAATCCGCTCTCTTTTCCAAATGTCACTTCCGATAGGTCGCCCTTGTAAACTGTTGATACCATGTTGTTCGCCCCGCCTTGTCTTACGCGATGAGTTCCGAGAATATAACGATTTCAACTTGAAAGGTCATGCGATGAAGCCGCTTCGTTCGGTCCGAAAGGTCAGTTCGCAGTTTGTAAAGTAATCGGTCAAAGTTCGCGCCATCGCCTTTTCGCTTACTGTGAACGATGCGCCGAACCTCATCCTCCATTTTCATGAGGTGCTTTCGCCCGTTCATAGTGCGCGCGTCCACGGTGACATTGATTCGTGTGTGAACGAAATCATAGAACACTTCGGGTTGTTCCTCCGCATGCATCGTTTCGTAAAGAAAAATCGCGTCTTTGTTGGTGAGGTCAACGCGCTTGCCGCGACCAGCCTCAACCGTGGTGATGTCCTCAACGATAGGTGTGCGCTGGTTTGTGTTCCCACGGTTCCACCCTGTGGTGAGAATGTCCTTCATGAGTTCAATTGATTCAAGCGCCATTGAGCCACCCTCCAATGCGCGACTGAGCGCTTGCTTGCTTTTTTGCTTTGCTGATGATGGCTTGATAGTCGGGGTCGTCTTCGCTCATGACCTCGCCATTCTCCTTGACGATTTGCCCTTTGCTATTGACTGCCGCGTCGTATTGAAGAGCGCATGCGTCAAGGAAAATGCGACCCTCATCGGTGAAGATGCTCATCTCGCGCGCTTGCTTGATAGGCTCCGCAAGAGCCTCCGCAAGAGCCTTATTGATTGCTTCTTTCATGTTATCACTCGTTTTGTGTTTGGAATTGTTGTTGTTGAGGGAATGCGTTGGGGTCATTCATTGAATAGCCCTGCTGGTCTATCCCTTGCTCAATGTGAGGCATGTTGGATTGCATGTATTCCTCCATTTTTCGCTGATGACACAATTTGCATCTCATTTCGTTGGGGTAAAAATGGCCTACATCAAGGCTCCGAAGACCGCTACCGCATGGACACTCTTTCGCGCCGTAATTGATAGGTCGCTGATTTTGCTGACCTTCAAGTTGAATGCGTTGCAACAGGTTCAACTTCTTTTCCTCTTTCAGCAATCGCCATGCTTCATTCATCGGGTTCATATTATCACTCATCTTCGGGTCGCGGCATTCGTTGTATGGCTCGTCTTGGCTCATCGTTGTAATAGGGGTTGTTTTCCATTTGTCCGCCCGTATGGTCTTTGGCCTCCATTCTCCAATCCCTCAAATCTTCTTGTTGAACAAGTTTCAAATAATCCTCTAATTTCATCCCTAAACGCTGACTATCTCTTTGCGCGTGTTCATCATCGTTATTGTAAGCGGGGTGGTTGCCCTCTCGCATCGCTTCAATTGTGCGAGAAACGCCATGCTCGCGGTCGCCATCACCTTCAAATCCATGTCCATAAGGGTCCATTCCTAAGGCGAGGTTTGCATAATTCATCACCGCGGGAGGAACAGTTTGTCCTTCGCTATCACGCATCATCTTATTGCCTTTCAAAAATATCCATGCTTCATTTATCGGATTCATGTTATCACAACACCGTCATCACTTCTGTGTAGCGCGGTAGCGTCTCCGCAACCTGCGCTTTGAACAACTGATACTTGCTACCCAAGTCCACATTTTGTGTGCCTTCGGGCAACAGAACGCTACGGTCGTCGGACAGAATCAAATCCATCGCAACCAACTTGGTGCAAACATCCTCAATGGCTTTCTCAACATACCGCTCACCGTAAACATAGGACACCTTGACAGCGTTCCATGAGAAGTAGGGGTAGGAGTTGTTGAAGTAAATGACACCCAAGTCGTAGTCAGCCCACCAATCGCGAAGACGAGCCTCGTCGCCTGTGGTCGTGCCTACATAATCAATTTTGAACTTCTTTTGATTCAGCGTTGCATCGGCAACTGCCGCCGCGCTAATGTCACCAGCGAGGTCAGTCACGCCGTTAAGCGTTGTGCCGCTGATGCTGGTGTAGTAGCCGTAAGTGCTTCCTATGTTGATGATGCCGTAGGGGGCCAAACCCGACACGCTATTGACGACGATGGTGGTTGCGGTGGATGACACCACCTTCACATCGGTGCTGGTTGCACCCGTGAAGGTCACGCCCGATGATGTGCATGCGTAGGTGGCGTTCTCGCCAGCCTCGCCGCGACGCATAGAGGTGATTTTCAGTTGACCGCCACCGTAGTCAGCGTTCGCAGAAGCCATGAACTCATGATGCACATTGGCCGTAATCGTGCCGTCGCTCTCGCTTACATCCTCAAAGGTAAACGATGGGCTGAATGCAGTTGCGCTTTTGCCCTTGCGAGCATCCATATTGATGAGGTCAGCGAGTTGTTGAGCGGTGCTGACATTATCAAACTGCGCGCGAAACTTGGATGTTCCCTCACCAGCCGTCAGCGTCGCGACGCCACCCCCGCCAGGGCATAGGAAGACTTTGTGTTCACTAAATCCACCTGTGTTCTCAGCAAGTTGCGTGAAGTCGGCGATTTTGAGGCGGATTTCAGCCGCGGCAATTTCACGATAATCGTTGCCCTGCCATATCTCAAGGCGGAGAATGTGTTGCGCGTTGCGGAACATCAAGGGGACAGAGCCAACATAATCGGTGTAGTAGCGACGACGGTAGGGTTTGTAGGTGTCAAAGTTGAGGTATTCAGCCGTCTGCAACATCGGTCGCCATGAGTTGTTTGTAAGGTTGTCAATTTTGTCTTGAGTGCGACGGATGAGCGTCTCAACCTGCGCCTTCGTGACACCCTTACGCTTGCCGTTGGTGAACGATTGAAGGTTCTGCACCTGTGCGTTCTGTGCCGTCGTGTAAGTCCCTGTCAAAGCCCCTGTGAAAGAAAGACGAACATTGCTGGAAGCGCGAGCCACACCTGTGATAACTCGTTCTTCACCCATTTCGGCATCGCTGGTAATTTCAATTGTATCACCTATTTCAAAGCCAACCAATCGGTAGTCTGCGGGGGAGATGTCAACATGCGTAGAGCCGTCTTCTGCGGCTAAGTAAACGGGGTCGGGGAATGGGATTTGAAGAATGTCAGCAACCTTCTGTGCGGAGGTGTAGTAGAGCCTGTCGGGGAAGAGTGGTCGTCCTTCGCGTTCACCTGTTTGAAACACCGTAGGCAATCAAATCACCTCTTCGGTCTTCGCGAGGTTGTAGTGCATTGGCTTCTTACACGCGCCGCATCGCTCAAGGTAGCAGAAGTGAAGCATGCCGCAGAAGCGGCAACGCGTCCCTGCACCGATGTTTACGATGTCGCGGATGTTTCGCGTCTTCATGTTTTGACGCTTCACAACACCCTTCAACTTATCGCGCTCATCGGTCTTGGTCATTGACTCTTCTGCCTTACGCCAGCCTTGCTTCTCAAGGCGTTTCAGTTCACTCAAGTCCATGTCGCTCACCTCATGAGGTGACGACTACGACATAGAGGTTGCCCTGCATGGTGTAAGAAGTGATGCCCTCAACAGTCTTCCCGTTGGTGTAGTCGTCAAGAACCTTCTGCACGCCGTTCGCCACAGTCGCGCCTGTCTCGCACCCCTGTTCGGGTGTGAACTCAAACACTTTTGTGTCGGACAAGGTGAATCACCTCATCGCTTGCCGAAGACCATCAAACGACCGCCGTTTGCGCCAGGGTCCGCAAAGCGAACTTTGGTCGCGGAAGTGGTGTCAATTGAAGCCGTCAAAGGTGCGCCGCCTGCGCCGCCATTGTTGGAAACCGCCGTCACCATGAGGACTTCGGAAAGGAAGTCACCCAATTCAGCGTCTTGGTCGCCGTTCGCAACCGTTCCTGTAATCACAATCAAGTCGCCCAAAGTGTGGGGTCGGTTATCGCTCGTAAATGCCATATCATTCATCTCCTGTGTTTTCTGCTTCTTCTGCCTCGTTCATAGACTCTTCGGTCGGATTGAGGTGCGCGTCAACTGCCGCGAGCAACTTGGCCTTCGTGGAGAGCGAGGAATAACTGACCCCGTTCTCGTCCATCCAGCCCATGATGTCGCCCTTTTTCCATCCCATGTCGGGGATGCCGTCGTTGCCTTTGTCCAAAGTCGCGGTCGCGGCTTCATAGGTGAAGCCTTCAATGAGGAACTCTTTGTTGCCCTCAAAGGATGACCTGTAAGACTCAAGCCATCCAGCGTCCACTTCGCGCGCTTCGCCCCAAATCCACCAGCCCAAAGAACCCATGTTCGCGCCAGCGCGTCGTGGTCCTCGGTAGGTAATCGTAGGCAAGAAGAATCACCTCAGCGAACAAGCAACATCAAAGTCACGGATTCGGTCGTTCCCGAAGTGTTCGTAAGAACAAGTGGGGTTCGCTTGTGAAGAGCCGCGTTATCGTTCATTTGAACGGTCGCATTTGCCGCGAGAGTAATTGATGTTGCACCAACAGCAGTTAGTGTTCCAACAATTGCTCCTTCTGCGTTAAGAACGAAGTCTCCAACGCTGAATTGCGTCGTTGCATCAACCGTGTCAACAGCGGCGGTTGACTCACTCGTCAAGAAGTGAGAACCATCGTTGATGAGAACACCCGAAGCCGCGTGTTGGGAAAGCCCTGGCGCGGCGTTGGATTCAGCCCATTGACAGGACGCGTGCATGATTTCGGAACATTCGCCCGAAAGGGTCAGCGTTTCATTGTCAGCCATCGTGCTGATGTGGACAACCAACAAGCGCGGGTTGAATACATTTGCACCGTCAGTCTGTCGTGGTTCAAACGAAGTGAGCGCGCCAGGGTAGGATGAGCCAAGCCAAGTGGTTTCGTCTTGGTCAACACCGCCTTGGAGGGGCATGTCCAAAAGAACATCAATCCCTGCGCTACTGCTGGTCGTGTAAGTAATTCCTCTGTGTGTTTTTGCTACCATTTTTCATCATCTCCTCATTGTAGGTTGCGAATGCTCCCGCTTGCGCCAAAGAACGAACACCAAAGTTCGCCCATTGTTCGGTAAAGCCCCTCTTGTCCAAGACGGTTAATCGCGAATGGGTCGCCCGTTTCAATACCGCTTTCGTAGTATTGCGTTGGGATTGCGGTTTGGAACCACAGGTAATCCGTGTCCAAGTAGTAAATGCGCGACAGAGAACCGCTGGAAGTAGCGGTGTCGTCGGGCATGTCCTTGGTTGGAATCATAGGCACGCCGTTGTAGGTCGCGACAATGAATCCAGCCTCAAGACCTGGCACACCCTTCACTCCGTTGTAGGAGGGGGTGACGCGCTTGGAGTCCATGAAGCGTTGTTGGGATTGGAGCAATTGTTGGACGCGCATCAAGGTGTCGTAGCCCGTCAGCATGACCTTCGGGTTACCACCACGGGTCCAAAGTTGTTGGAACAATCCGTCCATTTGGTTGAGGGACAGGTTGCGGTTGGTTGCGGCGGTTGAAGCGTCGCCACCAACATCAACTTCTGCGCTGTGGAAAGCGGCGCTTCCATCGCGAGTGATTGAATACATGTCGTGGTCGGTGAGCAAGTCAACACCTGCTTGGGTGGTGGTCATCACGGCAGGGTCGGAAGTGATTCGGTCAAGCGATTCAAAGTCGTTGCCTGCGGCGGTGGTGACATCCTCAAGAAGCATTCGGTTGATGTGTTCAGCGTGGTGCTTACCCATTTCCTCTTTCAACACTTGGCGGACATCGCCCATGCCGTCGTCCTTGTCGGAAAGGAACATGCTCACTTCGGACAGGTCAAAAGTGTGCGCGACGGTCTTGGGCTTTGCGGCCACATGGAGGAACTCAGGCTTGGAGGTGTCGGGGAGAGTTCCGTTCTCCGCGATGCCGCCGCCCTTTGCGAAGGAAGCGCGCTCCGTGAGGATACGCCATCCACTTCGCTCCCACGGCTTCTTCGGAAGGATTGAGAACGCGTTGAACTCTTGGTTCAACTGCGACCAAACCTTTCGGCCATAGATTGCTTGATAGGTTCCCGCGGTGGTGGACAACAAAGGCGCGTCAGCCTTCAAAATGTCGCCTGCTCCGTAGGTGTAGCCTGTTTGAGAAGCGCCGCCGTAGTAGTAGCGCTCCATGTCTTGAACTGTTCTTACATAATTTCTTGCCATCAGTATTCCCCTCCTTTGAGAGCCTTACCTGCAAGTCGGTGAACATCGTCCCACGACATGTTTGCAAGTTCAGCGGTTTCGGGAATGGTGACGGTCGCGGTGTTCGCGGACTTTGCAATCATTGAACCACCAGCGGACACATTGTCAATGCGCTCGTTGAGTGCGAGAACAGCCTTCTGCAACTCAACCATTGGGGCGCGAGCGTCAAACTCATGCTTGGCGATTGCGTCAGCCTCTCTCTTCTGCTCCTTGAGGAAGCGGTCGGTGAAGTGGTTGTTCAAGTCGGACTTGAATTGTTGCTCGGTGGCCGCGGCCTTGAAGACCTCGTAAGCGGATTCAATCTCGGACTGTGAAACATTCTCAGCGTTGAGATATTGGCTCTTGATGACATTCTTGTTGCCGCTTGGTGCGGAACCAAAGTTGGGTTGTGGACGCTTGCCCGAATCGTCTTCGCCAGCGCCTTCAAGGGAACCCTGTCCGCGCATGTCAAAGCCCGATTCGCCAGGGCCGTAGCCTTTGTTGAAGTGGTCGCGAGCGGCGTTGGGGTCAAACCCTGCGCTCTTTGCAGTCTGCTCAAGCCACACCAAATAGTCACTCGTAATCATGTCGTTTCCTTTTGTCATCTTCTCATCCTCTTTGTCTTTTTTGTCTTCGTCATCGGAATACATCATGTCCTCGTCTTCGTCGTCTTCGTCTTCGTCGTCCATTGGGGGCTTTTCCTTTTTAGGCATTCGCTCCTTTTTGTCGCCGTCGCCGTCAAGGTCGTTGATGTCGGGCATGAATCCTTTCTCTTTGTCTTCGTCTTTGTCCTCTTTCTCGTCAAGTTTCTTTGACAAGCGTTCAAGGACGCTTTGCAGTTCGCTCATTGTGTTGGTCATATTATCACCTGTGTCTTCCTTGAGGATGCGGAACTGTGCTTCGGGGTTGATACCCTTCTCACAAATCGTGACCTCATGGAGTTCCATGCGACGGATTTCGCGGTAGTCTCCGCGGGTTTGGTCGCTCTTATTGACGCGCTCAAATGCTTGACCGCCGATAGAGAACGAGCGCAGGTTCCCTTTGCGGATTTCGGAAGCCACTTCGCGTGCCTTCTCAATGTCGCCACGCAACTTGATGACAACAAACATGCCCGTGTCGTCCACTTCGGACTTCCACAGACGACCGTTGGAGTCGGTGTAGGAGTTGATGACCTCACCGACTTGAATGTTAGAATGTGCGAGTTGCACATTGCGAAAGCCATCAGCCTTCATGAACTTGCCGAACGCGTCTTTCAATGCACCGCGGGTGATGAGGTCACCCTGCTTGTCAACCATTTCAACCGACGCGTAGCCAGCGACAACCAAGTCGTTCCCAAGACCCTTCAAAATGATGGGTTCCGAGGAAGAGGATGGAGCCGCAAGAATCGCCATTGCTTTCGCGACTTCATTTCATGCTATATGAATGAAACCCTCATTGAAGCGCGACGACACCATCATCCTCTAACACCGCTTCTTCGCCTTCTGTGCTTCGCAGTCGCTTGGTTTTCTTCTCAGTCGCAGGCTTCAACTCATCATCCTTACGCGCCGCAGGGTCAAAGTCGGGAAGCGTTTCATCGTTGATGTTTTCAGTCGGCCCCTTTGGATGAGCATCGGGTGTCGCGTAGCCGATACCCAAACCTTGCACACCTGTGCTGGTGATTTTCTCTTTGGACAACTGTTCCAATCCGCGCTCCGCCAATTCAAGACCACGCTTGATGACTTCCTCTTCCTCTTCCAGCACCTTCTTCGGCTTCTTGCTATGCCCTGCTGGTGGTTCGGGTTTGACCTCATCATATTCGGGTTCCTCCACATCTGCTTTCTTCAACAACAATGCGGCATCGTATTCCCAATAGACGCGTTGGTCTTCTGCTAAACGAACGAGATATTCATTGCCCCATGTCGTGGTTTGAGGTTCAACGACCCAAAGACTTCCTTCTTTGCGCGTCTTACAAATCACATCGTCATCAAAGGCAGGGAAGTTGATGATGATGTTGCCCTTTCTCACACCTACGCGTTGGGCAACATGTTGCTCACCTGCGAGAATCGCGAGCGTTTCAACACTATCAGCGGCGAGCGGTTCGTTGTCTGTGATTTTCGCAGAGCGTATGCGATAGACAGGATGCTCGCTCTTTGAAGCGCTGACACCTGTGCAACGGACTGTGGCGAAGTCTCCGACATTCAAACCACGCGGCCCCTTCGCGTTGCCGACCATCATGTAATGCTCACCTTCGTGTTCCTGTGCGCGCTTTCCATAATGTTCGGGATGCATGAGTGGGCCGACGCCGACGGTGTAGTTTTTACCAGCGCGCGAAAGGATAACCACATCAACCATTTTCTCTTTGCTCAACAACACCCACTTGGGGTGGCGAGGTTCACCTTTCATGTAAGTCGCATTTGCATCGCGGAGAAGAATGTCAATGTTCTGCTCTCCGCGCAACCCTTCAATCGCGGTCTGCAATCCCTCATCATCACTACGCTTGGTGTTGATGGGTTCGGGCATTTTAATGTGTTCGCTGGATTCGTATTGAGCGCGCAGATGACGGATGCGGTCTTTGGTCGGCATGTTGTGTGTATCCTCATCCGCCGTTTTGAGCAAGTCAATGATTGTCATCATGTTATCATGAAGAATCGCGTGGACTACGAAATCCTTTTCGTAAACTTTGTCGGCTTCGCTCAATACGGCTTCGTTCAACTTGACTTCGCCATCAGCGCCGTATGCTGTCAACTTCTTACCCTTCTTGGTCGCGATGACATGTTCTCCTTGAGGATAAAGCGTGATGACCCAATCGCCTGTAAATCCGCGCAGATGTTGCATGTCTTCCAAATCAAAAATGCGATGCATGAACTTTACAGGTGCAGGTTGACCGTCTTCTTTGGTGATGAGCGAATCATCAATGATAACATCAGCAGACGCGAGTTTGTATTCGGTGAGGTCATTTGCATTCTGCGCTTGACCTTGAAAGGTTGTTGAGTCGCCCATTGAGTTTTCCAAACCAAATGTGTGAGGTTGAAGCGACGGGTTGACAGCACGAACAGCATCGCGCGGAACAAAGAGATTCAAGCGCATGTTGTTAGGAAGGCAGTTGGGTGAGACTTCGGGAGATTGAAACACAAAATTGCTATTGTAAAGTTCGTCTTTGTTGACGACGGCAGGGACGGGGACAGACCGACCGTGACGGCGCATGTATTCTTTGCTGGTGTAAAGAGGCATCAACGGGGCTTTGTCAAGACCGCTACCGCCGAATTGCAAATCTTTTGACTCAAGTTTGAAGTTCGGGCTAAATGTGACGCTATCATCACCGAGAGCGTGAGCCATGAGTCTCATTTTTTTGTAGCGGCGCGTCAAATCCTCTTTGCTACCTCGCGGGAAGATATTCTGTTCTATTCTTCCCGTCGGTAAACGAACACCCTTGCCCAAAATGTTCCTGTCGCTACCGCCTTTGAGATGGTCAAAGGCGTGTCCCATCACCTCCTTGATAGCGTCAAACTCTTTGTCCATTGAAACGGCATCACCTTGATACTTCACTGAATCACCACCGTGAAGGAGGCCATGCTCTTCTGCATGACGCTTGTGAATACCGCCTTCATCATAGCGAATGTGGTAAGCATCGGTCATTTTCCCATGCAAGTCGGATGGGTCTTTGATGTGGTCAAGCACGCTTTTGACATGACGGTCGCCTCTTCGCGTCCTGTTCATGACTTGAGAAGGTGCTTCCACATCAACCGCTTCATCCAATTTGTTATGCGAGTAGTAGCGAGCCATGAACGCGTCTTCAAACGAAATGCCCTGCTCTTTTGCGGCCTCAGCGATATTCTTCATCGCTTGGTTGAAAATAGCCTCCGACTTACGGTCACCGTCATTCCTTTTTGCGTAAATGTGCGAAGCAACTTCATGGCCTTTTGCATGTTCGGGGAAGAAGTCTTTGAGTTCACGGAAATCGTCGCGCTTAGAATAATTGGCGCGTTCAACGGTCATGTCCATGAGGTCATTGTAGTCATCAAAACTCACCAACTTGCCCATGCTTTTAACGCTCTTGGGACCGTGAATTGTAAGTCCGTGAGTTGCAGGTTTGACGATACGCTCGCCCTCTCTTTCTTCATTTGAGTAGCACAACTTTAGGCGTTGGTCGTTAGTGAGGTTTCTCGCGATGTATTCTGCGATGTGCAAACCGTAAGCCGTGAGGTTCCACGCGTCGTTGTTTTCCTCCGCATTCATGCCTTCAAATCCAAACGCCTTCTCACCGAAGTGATGTTGAAATGCAGGTTTGACCATTTTGTTAAAGACCGCTTCGGTCACATCGTGGGTTTGTCGCGCAATATCGGAATGATTCATCATGGGTTCATTGGATTCACTCGGATTGAGGTGATGCTGTAAGTCATTGATTTGAGCGTAAATGAGGTCGCGCTTTGCCTCATCACGCTCACCACGAAGCATGTCTGTCAATTCGGTCTTGCGTTGAAGCGCCAGCGTTGCGGTGTCGGGGGCTATCACATATTCTTCGCCGTGTTCTGTCGTTCCAAAATGTCCGCTTTCGGGTCCTTCGTAGTCCCTAACGCGCTTTTTCAGTTTTCTTTTTTTCCTCTCCGACGCACCAATATCCAAACCTTCCGTTGCCGCTACTTCGCGTTGAAGTTGTTTTGTCGTGTATGCCCCATGCATGAGTTGTTCGGGGACATAGAAGTTGCCGTGTTGTAGCGCGTCAAGGTATTTTTGATACTCTTCAACCGTGTAAAACGAAAAGAATTGTCGCCCGTCTGCGTCAACCTTCCCCGCCAATTCGCGGTGAACTTGGTCTGCGCCTCGGAATTGTCCTGTGGGGTCAGTCCTACGCGACGATGCATGGTTTCCATTCTTCCAATCTTCTAATGCAACAGGGTCGTCAATGTCAAGCGGCTCATGCGCGCCCATCATGCCGATAGGAATGTGAAGTGTATGTTCGGGTTTGAGATGGTCATAGTCAAGGTATTTGAGGCTTTGACCTTCCCCTAATTGTTCTCGGAACAGAAGTTTGTCGTGGTTTTTATTCATAGCGTTGTCGCGTATCACCTGCACATCGGACATAGGATGATTGGAGACGATTTTGTGGTCTTCGTGCAATCCATCCATGCTCAATATGCCTGTGGGGTCCAACTCTTCCGCGCGATAATGTGCTTGCGAACCAATGAAACCAGCGAGCGAATCGCTCGCTGGCACGCGCAAACGAGGCATGTCTTCGGTAAACGCTTCCATATCCTCCGTCACACCACGACCAACTGCACGCGTTGTTGCGGCAGGGTTTGGTTGGTCTTTCATGTCAATACGAACTTCTTTGCCTGCTTTGAAATCATCCTTCATCTCTTTGATTTCACCCGCTGAATAGTCGTTCGCTGACGCGACTTCTTCCATGCGTGCAAGGTTCGCCTCATCAAGCGCTTCGTCCCCGACAGGTTTGTAAATGTCTTGCATCCTGTCTTTGATGCGACCTTTTTTTCGCCCCTCTTGAGTGCCGATTTTTCGCCCAAGATGCTCTTGACGGAACGAGGGGACAACAAGTCGTTCGGGGACACCCTCTTCGCCGCGCAGAGTGTCAAACCACATCCCAGGCATTGCATATTCGCGCGACTGTCCAAAGTCATCCCATTGACCATTTTGAGCGCCATGCGCACCCATGATTTCAGTTAGGATGCCCAAAGAAGTCTTTTCTTCTTTCGCATCCTTTGGATTTTCCCAATCTTCGGGGATTCTGCTTGTGTAGTGAAACCCATCCATCGTCTCCATAATGGTATCGTTTTTCCCTTCAATAGTAACCTGTTGAGCCGCAGTTGTCGCGAATTGGTCAAGCAACTCTTGACCGCTCTCGGTATCAAAGAAACCGCGATTGCGCAATTCTTTGAAGTTGGGCGTATCGTTGTTGAACTCAATGTATCGGTCATCGCCGTCAATAATGAAGTGAGGGTAGGGGCCTTGGCCGTATTCGTCAAGTTCGGGATTCTCTTGCAGAAACTCTCCCACGGCTCGTTTGTAGTCTAAACTTCGCAACACCCCATCCTTTACGCTTTTGATGTCATCCAACCGCTTACCGCTTTTGATTCGCTCTGCGAGTTCCTCTGCGAACTTTTTTGGTGAAGCCTCCAATTTCGCTCGCAATTCGCTATCCGCCAAGAAACGGTTCGGTATGGTGTGAGAATAGCCTCCTTTGAGCGCACCGCCTGTGTAAGAATGGAAAAGCGCGGCATCCATCAGTCGCGCGTGCCTTTTCATGTAAGAAGCAACTTCGGTGTTGCCGTGGATGATGTTGTTGAGTTCTTTTTCACTTTCACCACCGTTGAGTAGCCAATGCATAGTGTCGCGTATCATGTCTTTGGGGAGCATGTAAATGCCGAACCTGTAAGCGTCGTCGCCTATGCGCTCCAAATGAGGATAAACAAATCCCCCGTCTTCGGTATGAATTGGTTTATTGCTTTTGATGACTTTGTGGAAAAGTGGGCCAGCCTCGTTCTTCGGATGACCGTTTGCACCAAACCCCTCTCTCAAGATGTAGTCGCGCGGAATCCCCTCATTCTCCCAATTATTTGCCCAAACAAAATACGCATCCAAAAACTCTTTTTGTTGCGGGAACTTCTTTTCGTAGTCCTTCTTGAAGTCCTCAAAACCAATGTTGAACATTTTGTTGATGTTGAAGTTATCGCCGCTCCAATTGCCGAGCATGTTGTCTTTTTTCAACATCGGGTGGAGTTTCTTGGAATCTCTAACCATCGCTTTGTGGAAGTCTTCTGCTTTCCCGCGCGAGAACATTTTTCGCGCTAAGGAATGAAACACAGGTATGCCGCTATAAGAGGGTTGAAAATCGTTGTAGTTCGGGTGCAAACCAAGAGCGTGAATGGGATGGTGAGGCTCGTCAATTTCACTCCAATGATACCCGTCGGGATTGCTATCGCTTCTGTGGTTGTGTATTGTTTGTTGACGCCATCCTGTTGCTTGGCGAACCATGTGGTCAATCGCTCTCATGTCGCCTCTCTTTTTCGCCTCTTCCCATTTTTCCCTATCAAACAATTTTATCGCGCGATGCTGAGGTCTGCGCGCTGGTTCGTGTTTTGTTGAGCGCGAAGTGACGGCTTTAGCCTCTTCGTGAAACTTCGGCTCAATCATTGTTGCAAGGTATTCCTTTGCTTCTTTGCGAAGCGGAATGTGGTTAATGCCGTGATTGATGAGGTTCTGCGCGCTAAACAGAACATTCGCCGCTTCGTTGCGAGCGTCTTCGCCTTTGACCAACGCGTCGTAAAACTCGTTCACGACTCTTGCGTGATATTGGGAGGCGTTCTCGCGCACTTTCTCACCTCAATAGAAGTCGGTGAGATTGTATGCTCCTTCGGGATTCTTATCGGATGGGTCACCAGCCTTGTTCTCGCGCATCTCAACGACATTCGGGTAGCCCGAATGCGTCTTCAACTTAGGATTCTTTTCCATTTTCGCACCTTGATTCTTAACATCCTCAACTTCAATCATCTGCTGATTGGTCCAATAAGTGCCAGGTCGCACCTTATCAACACCGCGCACGCTTTCAAACGAGTCGCCTGTCTTTGAACCCAACTTCGCGTCAGCCTTCTCCATCAGTTCGTTTGCTTGCTTGACGAGTTCGTCAACATCGGGTGCGTTCTGCCCCGCCTCAACTTTCATTGGCTTCATTGGTCAACCCTCCTTCCTTCAACTTGCGCGGCTTCGTTCGCCATTGCGTGAATGTCATCCCATGACATTTCATGCCACGCTTCATTTGATTCGGGCATGTTAATTCCTACATCGTCAATCGCGGCGGCGGCTTTGCTGATGACATCATCACGGTCGCCGCGTAGCGGGTCACCCCAAACATCCTCGTTTGCGGGAGTGTTAGCGCGAACAAATCCAGCACGCTTGAGAAGAAGTTCGGGTGTGTGCATGCTTTTGCGCATAGCGGTGATTTCGGAATCCATCGCTTCCATTTTGCTGATGAGGGCTTTCATCAGCGTCATTGCGTCGGAATCGTTGGTCACGCTCACACCTGTCCTTGCTTCTTGAAAATGCCGCCAATTCGGTCGGGGCCGATGTAGCCCATCGGTCGGTCACCCGATTTCGCGATGACGCCCTGTGTGCTGTTGAACTGCATGACAGGCGCGCCGCCAGCGTATCGGTCGTTGACTCCGAGAATGCGGTCGCCGCCGTTTTGCGATTTGTAAATCTCGGTCACATCATCGGCGAGGTAGTCGCTGGTTGACTGAATGCTCCGTAGGAATTGTTCAGCAGAAACGAGGTCGTTGTTAGCGAGCGCAACCTTGAACTCCGCGACGGCGGTTTCAAGTTTGCGAACGATTGGGTCCATCTTTGTGAGCAGGCTCATGCGTCCGACGACGACGCTTCACCACTTTAACCTATTGGAAACCACTCTCTTTCTGTTTTGCAGTTGGGTCTTTCGCGGCCTGCACGCTATCAAGCGCTTCTTCAATCGGTGTTTTCTTCGCGCCGCGTTGATTTTTTTTGGTTGAGGGTGCGCCCGATTGATGGGTTTCGGAACTGATTGGCGCTGGCCCACGGTCGCGCTGACCTGTGCTTTCACCAAGCCCGATGGCCTTCTCCATCATCATGATTTGACCGCCACCCTGCGGCGGGGGTCCTCCGCCACCCTGCGGGGAAGCCCCTCCCGCTGGCGGCATCATTGGACCCCCACCCTGTGGAGGTAAGCCGCCCCCAAGCGGCATAGGTGGAGCGCCACCGCCCATCGGCGGCATTCCGCCACCGCCCATTCCACCAGCCTGTTGTTGCATGGCGGTTTCCTGTGGGTCGGGCTTTTTGTAAACAAAGCGAATATCGCGTCCAGCATCCTCTGTCAATTCGGGCTGGAAGCCAAGCGCTTGCATTCGTTGTGCGATGTTGACTTCTTGCTCATCGCGTCGCAGTCGTGTGATTTCATCCTCCTCCTCGTTCGGGTAAAGCGTTAAGCACCAATCACTAACACCCATTTGGTCAAGAAGACGAGGGAAGAGTTCGCGTGAATACAATTTCTGTCCCGATTCAACCGCGCGGTTAGTGACAAGTATTTGCATACCTTCGTTGTTCAAACCGCCCGACTTACCTGCATCCATCATGAACACATTGGAGACTCCATAAAACGCCGCTATGCGCATGCGTATTTCGTCTCGGATTTGAGAATACTGCATCTCATCAAGACTATCCATGAAACGAACGAACTCAACCTTACCGCGCCCCGACGAAGACTCAACACCAACCTTCGGGATGTAGTGCGGGTCGCGCTCCATTTTTTCTTCCGCACCCTTCCAAAACGAAGCGGTTGACTGAATGTTGTCGGTGGTGATAGCGAGGATGCCGCGAGGGATGCGTCGCTTTTGATAGGCGAGGTAAATGTAGTTGTCCATCGCGGTGAGGCTCATGGCTTGACGCCACATACTGGCGACAGGAGAACGCCCGTAGAGTTTGGATGGGTTGAACTTGGACAGGTGCAACACTTCACCTTCAAGGTAGTATTGCGTTTTTCCGCTACCAGCGGTGTTGATGTAGTGGACATCCTGTAAGGGGAGGGAACACACATCGCACTTTTTGTGGTCGCCGTTGTGCGGATAGGTCTTATCGCGATGCACAGGGCAGAGAAGGTATCGCCCTCCGCGCTTGCCTGCTTTGTCAGCAACAATGCGCATGAAAGTGGGGTCACCGCGAACCAATTCTTTGATGCGGAAGAACTCAATCTCACCGCTCTTTGGGTCAATGAAATACTCCTTGATGAGTAGAAGGAACGCGTCATCAACAATGTTCAAGTCCCACTCAATCTCCTTCATCACTTCAATGAACGATTGGTCCATGCTGTTGCGTTGCTTCATCAACCAACGCGGGTAAAGGATTTGGTCAGCGTCGGGGCTTTCAAAATCCTCGTTGCCGCAAATGCGGCATTGACTCACCGTGTCGTGCTGATATTCTTCTTCACAGTTTGTGCATTTCTTATGGAACTTCTTCTCCCAATAATAACCGCGACGAAAAATCTCTTGACACAGCGTGTTGATGGTCGTTCGGAGGATAATGGACTCTTGGACTGTCGCGTAAAGTGCGGGGATGGATACGCCTTGAACGAGAACAGGTTCTTGGATGCCCGTCTTCCAAAGCGGCATCTGTGGTTCGGGGGTTGTTCGGCGGCTAAACGGCTTCGTCAATGCTGACAAAAAACGGCCAACCACGCCTTGTTCTTCGGCCATTAAATCATCTCCACAAGTCGGTTAGCGTCGTCAAGAAGACGAAGGGTTTCACCATCCCGACTGAACATCGCATGCACTCCCGCTTCATCAATGTTCCACTCCTTGAGCAATTCCTCGCGCTTATCGGGAACATCCTTCCAATTCAACCATTTGACAATGCGAAACAAATCATCGCGGCGAGATTTTACGATGTTGCTTTTTCTGCCGCGCAAATCAAGTAACTCAAGGACTGCCCCTGCTTGACCTTTCTTCATCCGCAGGTGTGGACGAATGCCCTTCATCAATTTGCGCAAGTCGTTCTCGGAATAGAATTGAAGTCGGTGTTGAGTGCGACGACTGTTTTTGTGGATTTTCAAATCGGTTTGTAGCACGCCGCAATCAAGCGCTTTGTGCAATTGCTCACAATGCAACTTACCTCGCTCGCCTGTTGCGATAAAACCAGCGCGCGGCTCAAGTCGTTTGGTGATGGTGATGTAGCCATCAGCGTCAAGAAAACCAGCGGCATACGCCCACACATCCTTGAAAATCACGGTGTCATCGCGGACAATACCCCATGTCATCCCAACGCGCTCAATGTCGTATTCAACGCCATGCATTTTGAGAAGCATGCTTAAACGATTAGGTGATAGGTTGCGAGCCTTCTCAATGCTGGCGCACAACTCGTTAGAGGATAATGGCCCGCGCTTTTCAAGAATCGCATGTGCTTTGCTCAAAACGATAGCATCCGTCTTCTTGAGATTGTCAACCGAATGCAAAGTGTTCCGCCATTCCTTCTTTGCGGTTTTCTTCAACTCTTGCGCATCAATCCACATCTGTCGCTGATTGTCATCAAACTCCCCCTCAATCAACAACAACTTGCTGATGATGTCGTTTGCTTTCTCCCATTGAACACAGGCGCGGCGGAGAGCATATTCTCGGTTTCCTCCGTGTTTGCGGAGAGCCTGCAAATCACGGTCGCTGATACCCAAGTTGCGAACGGTTGATTCATGCTTACCTATCCAATCAATAGATTGTAGCGTAGCCTCAACCTCTTCCTTCTTTGCAATGCGTATGGCTTCAATAGCGTGGTCAATAGCGTCTTTCATGCCTTTGTTGATGCGACGAGCCATGCGTAAATCCTTGACCAAATCCTCAGCGCCTCGGCCAAACATAGACTGAAACCAACCGCCGTCGGGAAGAGAGCGTTTGAGTTGTTGAGCGACTTCGCGAGCCATTTCCTTCTTTTCCTTCTCTTCCTCAAGTTCGTTGGGTCGCGGAGGTGTAGGGTTGGCGTTGACTTGACCTTCACCCTGTGAGATGGGTGCGGGTGCATCACCAAACGATGCGCCGCGAATATCCGTCTTGAGCAGAGGATGATGAAGAAGCATGTCTTCAATCGCGCTCAAGTCAATCAATACGCTTGCCCCCACCATGTTGCGAACTCAATTTTACATGTCAAGCATTTGTCGCGCGTGTTGGTGCTTCTTTTGCACCTGCGGCAGACCGTAGCGAAGCGAACGCGCTTCGGCAACTTCGTTCGCACTTTGTGCTTGAAAACATCGTAGTGTTTGCGCGGCATCAGCAGTTCCACCTCTTCAACGCCGCGCCTTTCGGGGTCATTTTACCACCCTTGCTGGTTGGACCTTTGACGCCACTCATCCGCGCGCAAAAAGACTTCCGCCTCTTGGCTTTTTTGCTACCTGCTTTCAATTTGCTCGGTTTTGTTGTGACAGGAGGTTTGAGGTTCGCACCGCTTTTTCGCTTCGCGGCGGCGCGACCTTTTGCATTCAAGCCGCCTTTGCGATGATGTTTGTTTGGGTTGTAACCGTGGAAGGGTTTGCTCTTTTTCTTCGCTTTCAACACCGTGTTCGCGATGTCAAACGGTGAACAACATGTGCAAAACGACACCTCTTTCGCGATGTCTTCGTCGTTCATCATCGCCAACTCTTCGGCGGTGATGGGGTCGTGTATGATGTATTCGTATTCTGTCATGTTATCCCCTCGTTAAATGATGATACCCGCATACGCATGGGTATGTTGTAAGGAAAAGTTGCTCGCCCCTGTCTCGTGCGTATTTCATTAGTTTGTTCGCGGCATCTCGCGCTTGATAAGCGTCTTGATAAGGGTCTTTGCTCGGCGTGGGGCATTTCGCTCTCTCGTAGCGACCAGCCTTCATGAACACCCACGCCTCATTCATCGCTTTAACGATGGTGGGCTTTCCGCCTACGCCCTGCTTTTTGCTACGCTTGCGTTTTGTTGCCGCGCGCTTTTGTCCCGACGACATAGAGCCGCTGGTCTTGGGTGTTTTGCTTGATACCTTGACGGATGGACGACACTTGGGGTAGCCCTTGCTTGAAGTCTTGGCTTTGCTTCGGCCACACGGAGGATGTTTACCGTCCTTACCTGTGCGCGAAACATCCACCCACTTCTCCTTGAACCAACGGTTCAAGTTTTTTTCAACCGTCATTTTCCAGCCCACGCATCACAAGTATAGTCTCTGTTGCAAGTGAAATCATACCACTTGCAGTAGCCCGTTTGAGGGTCTTCTGTTGCTGAATCGTCCCACGCTTTGCAGTTGCCGCAACACTTCTTGCTTTCACAAGGGCGGTAGTTTGGCGCGTCTTTCTTGGCTTTCATCAAAGCCCACGCTTCTTCAAGAGGAATCATTTCTTCTTCCCTCCCTTCTTCTTACCGCGGAACTTCCCGCGACAGTATTGAACCGCCCATCCGTTCGCATACGCGCTTGGATAAACTTTGAACTTACGCTTCGCCGCGGCCTTACCCGCTGGACACAACTTCTTCTCAAGGTAGCCGAACGCGGCTTCGCCGCCTACGCATAAATCGCAATCACAAGTCAATCTAATAACCCCGTCATGATGTCATCCAAGTCCACAATGCGCTCACGGAACTCCGTGGTAGCCCAATGAGCCAACGCGAGAGCGATAGCAAAGTCGTCGTGCCGACCAATGCTGTCAAGCCGTCCCTTCTTGCTCATGCCGAACATGAGCAATTCTCGTTCAAGTTCGGACATCATCGTTCGGGAACGGTCGTCGCCCCACGGCAGACGGATTTGCTCTTTCTCAAAACGCAAAACCAAACCCATGAGAAGCGACTCACGGCGTTGGCGTGTGGAAATGAAGGTCTTGATAGGAAGGTCGGTGTCCGCGCGCAGTTCAGTTGCGAAGACGCGCTGGAAGTTGTTTGCTTCAAGTTCAATGACATCGGGATTGAACTTCGCATTCAATCGTTGAATCTCGGTGATTTGTGTGCGGAAGTCCATGTTCTTCCTACGAATCGCGTGAACCAACTCAAGCATTTCGGGGTTGGTTGATGGACGACGAAGCACAACCATCACGGTGTAGTCAGCCGAGCGGTCGGACGAAATAGCAGGGTCCCATCCGATGAAGTATTGGTCGTCGGGGTCGCCAACCTCGCGCTCAATAAGTTTGAGTGTTGCGTCTTTCGCGGCTTGAAGAATGGTTGATGGGAAAAGACTGCTCACATCGTCCATTGGTTCGCACAGATATTCGCGCGCAAACGCGATAGCAGGCATGTCGTTGCGGCGCGCATCAAGCGACTCCAAGTCCCACCGTTCGGGCCACAACGCTACGCCTTTTGCATTAATCGCAGGGTATGTTTCAACGAGATAACCGTCGCGCGATTCAAGTTCGGTGTAAAGGTCAGTCGGCGTAAACGGTGTGCCGACAATCATCAGTTTGGAGGTGTGGTGAAGCGTCGGCACAAGGACTTCGTAAAACCACGAAGCGACGCGAGCAAGTTCGGTATCGGTCGTCCCCCACAAAATGTCGTCGCAAAGAATGAGGTCGGGGTGGATACCACGAATAGCACCACCGACCGACTTCGCGCTGATGTTTGAACCGTTTGAGAAACCAAAGAAAGTTTTTGACCAAGAATCAGCCTTCTTCATTTTTGCAAGGAACGGGACAGCATCAATCAAATCGTTGAGTGTGCGCATGTGGTGAATGGACTGATGCAGGCTGTGAGAAATCAACACAGCCTTCGTCTTTGGATTAAAAGCCGTTTTCCAAAGCATGTAGCCGAGGAAGAGCGTTGACTTGCCGTGGTCACGCGCGGCTTTAACGCAATATCGCTTGCGCGATTCAAGGTTGTTATACCATTGTTCGTGATGCCATGAGAGTTGAAACCCAAGAATCTCTTCAAAGAAGAACTTGAAATCACGCTTCGCGACTTCAAAGTCAATTTCCTCTATTGTTTCAAGAGATAATGATTCCACACATCATCACCTTATGTTCAACTGCTTCATGAGTGCGCCCCAACCCTCCAATTCAAGGCGCTCTGCGGACACCAAAGTGCGCCCCGCAAGAAGAGGGGTTTTTGCCGTTTCCGCCGCTATGAGTTCCTCGTCAGTAGGTTCTTCGTCGTCGCCACCCATTGCTTCTTCAACCATGCGTTCGGCTTGAGGGTCGCCTTGTTCTGCCGCGGCTTCAACGCGTTCGGCCTGCTGAGGTGAAAGACCGTGATGAGCGGCGATGGCTTCGGCTAACTTGCCTCTATGACCAGCCTTGCCTGTTTGAGCATAGATTTCATCCATCGTCTTTGGTTTATTTTCAAAGAATTGGCCTGCAATATCTCTTGCGGTTTTCCGCGATTTACCGCGCTTGTAGCCTGCTTGGTCAACCATCGTGTCTTGAAAGGCCGCGAGTCCGCCATCATCAGCCTCAACAGGTTGAGGATTAGGCGCTTCGGGAGTAGGCATGGCTTCAGTTGGTGCGTTGATTAACTCCTCATCCGTCGGCTCGTCAGTTCCAGTTGGTGCGTTGATTAACTCCTCATCCGTCGGCTCGTCAGTCGGTGGAGCCGTGTCAGCCATTGCCGACTCTGCTGGACCTGCTTCCATTGCCTCTTCAACACCCTCAGCCGCAGAAGTAGCGGCAGGGTCGGGAGTCGCTTCGGGTTCGTTAGCGACGCGACGCGCATCGCCCAACTCTCGGATTTTTCTTCGGAGTCCGCTGAAACCAGCGTATTTACCTCGTTCGTCAATCTCCGCATGCAATTTTTTCTTTGCCGCGTGGTTAGCCGCGTGGTCGTCGTGATACTGTTGCCTCAATTTAGCACGCGTTGAGGGGTCTGCCGCCTGTGTGGAGTGTATTCTCTGTCGTTCAAGTTCGTTAGCCCTACCTGTCTGTCGTTGCTCAAGTTCGGTTTTTGCACCTTGTCGCAATGCTCTGTTTTCAAAGAAGCCGCCGCTTCGCTTGCCCGTTGTTGGGTCTTTTGCTCCAAAGGCGGCTTCCATTCCATGTCGCGCGGTATCGCCTATGCCTTGCATGAAGTTCCCCATGCGTTGCTTAACGCCAGGAAACTTTCGCGCGAGGAAGTCTTTCGTTGCACCTGCACCAGCCGCGATGCCTTGACCAGCGCGTTGCGCACCAGCCGCAAGACCACGACCAGCCGCTTGAGCGCCACGACCAGCCATACCTGCACCAGCCGCGATGCCTTGACCAGCCATGCCCAAAGCGGGAGCAACGCTCCGACCTGCGGCGGCAAGACCGCGACCAGCCGCTTGACCGCCGCTCAAAATTGCACCCGCTGTTGCTTTTGCGGCAGGTGCGACATATTCGCTTGAGATATTAGCGATACCTTGACCAAGACCAGCCATGCGCTGACCTGTGTTGGCTAAATCACGACCTCGCGGCGCTTGACCTGCGGCTCGCGCGGTATCTATGTTGGCTTGCGAACCCATGACTCTTTGCGCACCAAGCAAGTTTCTCATTTGCCTTTTGTTCCCTACGGCAGTCGTAACACCTCCGACTTCAGCAGGGATAGCGGGTCGGAAGTTTCGGTCAACGCCATAAGGAGCCACATTCTTGAGAATAATGTCGGGATGGGAGTTGTCGCGCTCCGCGACGGCTTTGATGAGAGGTTCCCAAGTATCATCGTGTTGATTGAGCATCACATAATTCACATCGCTAAGGTTGCCGCCTTTTGCGAAAATAAACTCCATTGTCCCCATGTCAACACCATGTTTAATCATGCTACTATTCCATTCAATTTCCCATGTTTCAACCATTGATTGCACCCCCACAAGACCTCTTGATAGCGCGAACCACATCGTGCGTAGTGTTAAAGGATTTCGCAATGACGCCCCAATCTCCGAGCGACATTGCAATCGCGCGCACATCAACTGTCGGCACTCCGACTTCTTTGCTCAATCGTTGCATGTCGTAGCCATCCATTGGGTCATATTTCGTGAGCAATGAGCCGCCAGCGTCGTGCAATTGCACACGCTCCATGATGGTCGCGATAATGCCCATCGGGTCATCGTCGGACAATACAAAATCGTCGGGCTTGAAACCGCTAAATCCAGCCGAACCGCCGAAGCCTGCATGGGGGTCGCCCTCAAGCGGCACTTGGCTTTGGTTGTCTTCGGGCAAAGTTGAGATGGGTTCTTGAGGGGGCAGAATTGGGTCCGCGTCTTGCTGAACTGCACCGATGCTTCCACCGCTAAGGTGCGGTGGGAACGAATCGTGAAGGTGGTCGTAGTTGTTGTTGACTTTGCCGCGCATATCATGCATTTCATCGGCACTACCGAGAGCGTCAAAGTCAACCTGTCGCGCTTGCGCCGATGCGATGTTGATGTAGTTTTCAGCAATGGTTGGTGGAGGTGCGCTCATGCTTGAGTAGGCTTGAGGTTCTATGCCCATTTCTTCTGCGGTCTTGAGCATCGCCATCAACTCAACTGCGGCTTCGTTTCGCCCTCGGTCACCACCGCGTATTTCTTTTGAGAAATGACTTCTGTGGTTGTTGTAGGCGTTTTGGATGTCGGGATTCTCGGTGATGCCGATAGCCTGTCGCATGTTTGTCATGATGTTGCGCAACCCTGTTGCCGAACCGTCTTTACCGCGACCGTAAAGCAACTGATTGATTGGCGCGCGAGCCATTGAACGAGCGGTTGGTTGGTCGTATCCCATGTCCATGAAGTTGTTCATCGCTGAGGTGGACATGCCTCCCTTCGCGCTTGGGTTGAACAAATCGGGCGCGCGTTGAGCCAAAGCGCTAACAACTGACATGGGTGATATTCTCCCGTAAGCGGCGGCTTGTTCGTGTTCCTCAGCGTAGTGCGATGGGAAGGTGTTGTTTTCTTTGGATGTGGGGTCTTTTTCGTTTGAGGAATAACGACGCGTGACGCCGTTTGTGATTTGCTGAGGTTCAAACACATTCTGTTTCGCACCCAATTGAGTGTCAATGCCGCGCTTTTCAACTTCGTCAAGGAACTCTTTGTGCGTGTGAAACGCCGCCGATTCAAGGTGAACACCGAGCGTTGGGTGTGCTTTGTTGTTCGCATGGTTGTTGATGAGCCGCCCGTCCTCTGTTCGCGTTTGTCGTTGTGCGGTAGGGACACGGCGCGATTGATGTGAGCCGTAGTGGTTGTTCATGTAGTCGGGGTGCAATCTGCCGTTTTCATCAAAGGGAATAGGAACGGTGTGAAAGTCATCGCCGTTGTCGCGCTTGATTTTGTTGAAACGCATAGCCGCCGAGTTGAAAATCTGCTTCGCCATTTCCAACGCGTTGCCCTCGGTTTTAGGATACACGCGTGCGCCGCCTTCGCTCATGTAACCACCTTTCATGATTTCTTTTGCTAAAATCATCGCGGCTTTTTCTTTAGGGAACTGCCGCAGTTCTGCTGGTATTTCAGCGAACGGCTCGCCCGTCATTGAGTTGATGTAAAAATGCGACATTTTGTCGTGCGGTGAATGTTCGGGTGGGAATGACATGGGATGCATAACGCCGTCTTCATCCATGTAGTAAACGCCCTTGCCCTTGAGAATAAGGTCGCTCATCTGTAAACGCCGCCTCTTTCTCGCCACACTCGTTCCGCTTCTAAACGCGCGGGTGTTCCCGCACCATGTTCGTTGAACAACGGGTTAAGAGGATGGTCCAATTCTTCTATACTATCAAGTCTGTTCATCTCATCACCTCTGCGCGGCTGTTGAACAACATGAGCCGTAAGGTGTGGTTGCATACTACCTGCCTTTGCGTCAAAGGCTTGAGTTTTAAAAGGTTCTTCTTGGAACCGCTCTGCTGGTTGATAATTTTCAACATTCCAACTGCGCCTCCGTTCTTCCCTCGGTGGCCTAATGTTTACATTTCTGCGAGCAACACTATGGTCGCGTGCTAATTGACGAGCAAATGCTTGAAGACGGTGTGGGTTATATTCGTTATACGCGTCTTCTTGAAGTTGACTGTCAATTTTTTCTTTCATTTGTTGCAGTTCTCTCATCTCGCGCCTTGAGCGAGGATTCGCCTTGAGCAACAACCACCATTCTTCACTCACGCTAATCCACCTCGCCTTACATAGAGGTCGTAAGCGTGAGTCCCCCATCGCGTTGCATCATCATCGGGGTCTGTTTCTGTTGCACCTGTTGGATTTGAAGTCAAACCGCCCGATGAATTAGGGGAAGGGCCATCAACACCATCCATTGATTTGTCACGCTTTCGCATCAAATCGCGCAACAATTTGTTGAGTTTGTCAATCAATGTGCGATATTCCAACTTATCACGCGCGGATATACCGAGGTTGATTTTCTGCCGTCGTGCTTTAGCGAGCATGGATTCAGCGCCGCCAGCGAGCGATGTCGCCTCTGTCATTTCTTGACCCATCGGTGTCGCCGCAGTTCGCGGCTGACGCATCGCTTTCGCATGAGGCTTTCCGCGACCGCGACCTCGCGGTCCGCGAGTCAAACGCGATTTTGGTGTGATGGTCGGCACAGGAGGGGTGATGTCCTGTGTTGGTTGCGATTGACGAACCTGCTGACGCATCGCTTCCGCTTCGCGCTGGCGAGGGTCGGGGTAAGACTGTTTTGCGCGAGAACGACCTGTTGAAGTGGTCAATACGCGAGGTGCAGTTCGTTGACGGTAGGTATAGCCAGGGGACATCATGTAACCTGCGCGCGCAGAAGCCATGCTGGTCATTGCGGCAGGCGACCTTACATTTCCAGCCTTGAGGGGTGCGCCACTTCCTTTCCTTCGTCGCTTGCGCTTTTGCGATTCAAGCGTGATGTTTTTGCGCGACCTTCGCTTCTTTCCTGTTTTGGCTCGCTCACGGGCGCGAATAGTTTCAATGGTAGTCGTTTTTTGTGGCTTGTCACTGTCGTAGGTTGGTGTGTTGCGTTTTTTACGAATCATCTCAAATGCATCATCAATGTAGTCGGTGGAGAGCATGATGTTTGCACCAAGACCACTCGCGTTCGGATTCGCCCCGTCAATGGCTT
>Ga0209645_1000285_pt1 | contig 27081 bp, 10 predicted proteins | sample ETNvirenome_6_30_FD_184070 | JGI IMG/M metagenome (GOLD analysis project Ga0209645, IMG submission 184070) | Marine viral communities from the Pacific Ocean - ETNP_6_30 (SPAdes) (version 2) | ecosystem: Environmental > Aquatic > Marine > Oceanic | place: Pacific Ocean | collected 2013-06-19
CTGCGATTGCATCTCATCATTGTATGTGTAACCTCTCCAGTTTGCTCTTGTTCCATAACGTTCACAAAGTTTCATGTACATCATGGCCAGTTGGTTGGTCATCTTTCCATGGTCCACTGAGAAGTGTCCATTGCTCATTCCGCCTACCCAGTGTGATTTGCCCACACACACGGGTTTGCCTTTTTTATCCAGTTTGTAATGTTGGAAAGGAGGGAAATTTACTTTGGCGTGGTGATCAGCAGTTTGCTTTGGATTCTTTTTCCTTTCGCTGTCCATGGGCACATGATCAAACATCATTACACGGAAAACAAGATCTGTTTTGTCTATTTTACGCGGAGACACAGTGTAGTCTACTAATTTTATTTTTTTCTTGCCTTCTGCTTTGGCCATTTCCCAGGCATCTTGTGTCAGCCTTTTGGCCTTGTTTTTCTTGGCCTCGGCTATTGTTCTTATATTGATCTTTTTTAGATTGGGCACGATTATGTCGTATTGTGCATCGTCGGGTGTCACATACGAACAATAGGTGTTTTTACTGGCATGTATTTGGGCCAGCAGATCTCGGTTGTTTAGGTATTTCACTCTTTTCATAATTATCTCTCAATGTCGCTAAAGTGACCACAAACAGGTCTGTTGAATCGTGCCGTATGGGTAATAAAGTGCGCCTAGAATAATGCCTATAAATATAGTTAAAGTATACAAAATTTTACAAAGGAAAGCAACCATATAATGGCATTCGGACAAATAGGAAAAATAGTTAAGAACGTGGCCGGCGGCGCCTTAAACAGGACATTGGCGAGACTGACTGGTGCTGGTATTTCCACCGACAGCAGAATAGCACAGGCGAGGGCCAGATGGTCGGGCAGGAACGACAAAAAAGACTGGCGTGTAAGACTACAGATACCAAACGCCGCTAATGAGGTGTACAATACACTGCTGGCCAACAATGCACTGATGGAACCCTTGGTCCCATCACGTGGTATATTCTGGCCGTTGACCCCGGCAGTTGTAATAACACACACTGCGTCATACAATCCACTGTCCCAGACTCATAGCAACTACCCGTTCCAGGCATATCAGAATTCACAGGTGGATGGATACAACATCATAGGCGAGTTCCCGGTCCAGTCCGCGGAGGACGCCAAGCACTGGGTGGCAACTGTTAACTTTCTCCGTACAGTGACAAAAATGTTTTTCGGCAAGGAACAGAATCTCAAAGGCAATCCACCACCGATCCTGCACATGTCAGGTTACGGTGACCACATGTTTAACAAGGTTCCAGTAGTGGTCAACACATTCAACGTGGAACTAAGGCCAGGCATTGACTACATTTCAACAAAACAAGATCAAGGCGGACAGTACCGTGAAGCAAACATAGTCGATGAGGTGGCTCTGACCACAGGTGAAGAGCAGTCCTGGGCTCCCACACTGTCTAACATATCAGTGCTGGTGACACCGATCTACTCTAGAGAGTCCATCAAACGATTTTCTTTATCTGAATTTGCTAGAGGCGAACTTAACGGCAAGGGCGAAGGAGAGATAGGATTCATCTAATGGCCAAGTATTCATCTACATCACCGTACTTTGCCACACCACAGAATGAAGTGAACCTGGAGACATTGGTCCCGAGGACGATCACTGCCGAACTTGATGACACAACTTACACAATCGAAAGGACCTATGCTTACAGGCCAGACCTGTTGGCGTTTGACCTGTATGGCACGCCTAGACTGTGGTGGGTGTTTGCACAGCGTAATCCAGATCAGATAGAGGACCCCATATATGATTTCAAACCAGGAGTAACCATACAGTTGCCAAAACAGAGCAACATCAACGCAGACCTAGGAATATAACATGGTGCTGAGTGCTAATAAAGAAGCGTATTTAGGTAGGAAGAACAATTCTTTCGAACAGCCAAACCCATTACACAGATTCGCGACCTACAATGCACTTTTTACTATCAGCGGAGTCACCGAAAAAGAAATGCGTGACGGAAGTTACCTAACCAATCCTGTAAGGAACGTGATCGCAAGAAGTTCAGGTATCGGCGCAGAGAGACTGGACGCCGCAAACTCGATAAATGCCCAGAGAGGTGTGTTTAATGACATAGAAGATAGCCTAATTAGGAACACCGCTGGAAGAGGAGGAGGGGCCGGAGAGGCCAGAGACCGTGTCAGTGGTATTGTGGAGAATTACAGCGATACTCTAGAAATTTTAAGACGTAATCATGATGTGTTTATTGAAAATGTCAACATACTTTCAACAATAGCACCCAACACAGAGAGAAATTTATCTAACTTTACAAAGATGGAGTTCGAGATACACGAGCCTTATTCGATAACCTTGATAGAAAAAATCAGGTCAGCCACTTTCCTGAGCGGCTTCCTGGATTATCAAGATGCTCCTCTGCTGTTGACCATCGAGTTTAGAGGATTCGATGAGAACGGTAAGCCACTTAAAAGTGGCCTATCAGAGACCAGGAAGATACCAATTCTGATAGCCAGAGTAGAATTTGATGTCGACGCGGGTGGTGCCAGGTACAGCATCGTGGCCGTGCCATACTCCGATGTGCCTTTCGATGACCGATTCAAGGTGTTACGTAGCAGGGTCGACTTGACCTTACCAGGAGGAATACACAGTTACACAGACTGGAAGAAAAAATTTGAAAAAGAGCTGTCGGACCAGATGCAACAGGAGATCGACGAAGGCGTCAGGCAGTACCCTGACAAGTACAGAATAGAAGTGGATGACAAACTGCTTTTCAGTAAAGAACTGCGAAGTTACGCATTCTCCCAAAAGTCATTATATGGTGGGGCGCCAGTCAGCGACAGAGACGATTACATATTGGCCAACACAGAAGGAGGTCTAAGCAACGAATATTCAGTGGGAAGTGACTACACTCAGACCGCTGACTCTGGTACAACTATAACCAAGGCCCTGGAAGACTGGATGAGAAATCAAGTCGGTTTTTTTGACCTGGCACAGGATTTCTGGAGAGCATATCTTACCATGGCCGAATATGAACTTCCTAATGGCGAAAAGGAAAGAACAAAGTTTATCAGAGATCTTTTGACAAACAAAGATAAGGAACAAGAACTGTCAGCAGTGTTACTCAAAAACCAATATGTTCCGTGGTTCAAGATCAAGACCACGATATTTACTGACACCTCCAAACTGGACTCCGTGACCAAGATGCACCCCAAGGAGATAGTCTACAAGGCAATACCCTATAAGATCCATGTGCTCAAATTACTGTCTGCGGGCCTAAGCGTGGGCAAAGTCAGTTGGGACAAGTTGGTAAGGAAAAATTATGATTTCATTTACACAGGTGACAACATCGACGTCCAGAATCTGAGAATAAACTATAAGACTGCGTATTACATGAGGAATGTGCGTGGTGATGACAAGACGGAAAATGAGTCAGGCGTGGCAAAGGTGACTCAAAACCTTTCCAAACTTGTATTTGGTGAGGAGACCTACCCCGAGCCTACGTTGCCACTGAGGTCTTATCCAAGCAACGTAAAGGGCAGGTCAACCGTTGAGAAATTCAAGGCAGGTGGCAACAAGGCCCAGGAGTTCTTTGACTATCTGACCAATCCGATTGCTGATATGATGACCATAGAACTGGACATACTCGGAGATCCGCAGTATATCTGTCAGGACGTGCTGTCTAGTCTTATAAGGTTGAATGAAGAGAAGACGGAACAGGTGATAAAGACAGTCAGCGACTACGACTCACAGTTTGGCAGTTTCAATGGTGACCAATTCATGACCCTGATCAACATCAGATACAGATTACCAGCGGACATTGACGAAAGAAAAGAAGGCACCATGTTCTCGGGGACACAGAAATTCAGAGACGAGAACCTTTTCTTCAACGGAGTGTACCAAGTGGTCAAGGTGGATTCAAAATTCAACCAAGGACAGTTCACGCAGACGCTGACCTGTGTGAGGATGAACAACCAACAGGGCCAGGGCCTTGCACCAAACGTGCTTTCAAGTTCACTTGGCAAGTATTTCCAGGAGGACGAAAAAGGCGATATTGACGTGAAGGACGCATTTGAAATTGGAGACGATTTAACTGGACCAGGAGTAATTCCGTAGATAAATTAAATTATGTCATACAAAGATAGCAGAGGATTCACAGATACACAGGACAACCAGAAGGACTTCAGCGAGAAGTACATAGACAACAACAGTGGGCCGTTCCTGGCAACTGTGAAGGAGACAGTCGATCCGGCGCGGATGGGAAGATTGGGAGTAAACATACCAGCACTGACCAACACCAAAAAACCAACCCTAGAACAGTTGACATGGTGTCAGTACCTGCCACCATTCTATGGAATCACACCGTTGGCAGGGGTCAACGGACAGGATCCGTACGGATACAAGTCCAGCCAGACCAGTTACGGCATGTGGGCGATACCACCCGACATAGACACCACTGTGTTGGTGATTTTTGCCAAGGGCGACGGCGGAAGTCCAACAGCGTTTTGGATAGGTTGTGTGCAGGAACCACTGATGAACCAGCAGGTACCAGGTTATGGTTCGACCACGGAAACGGCCATGCCTGCGTCGGGAGGTGACTTCTCACAGAGCAAACAGGAAGTTTATGGCACCGATGCTGTACCGGCCGGAGAAAAAAATCGTAAGACCACCGAGGTAGCAGTACAGTTTGCACAGCAAAAATATCCCATCAATGAAAGACTCGCGGAGCAACTGACAGGGCAAGGACTGATCAAAGATCCAGTGAGGGGAACAACCACCAGTTCCGCACGTAGGGAATCACCCAGTGCTGTTTTCGGAATAAGCACCCCTGGAAGGATCGCTCCAGATTCGGCAGAGCCACGTATCAATGTGGATGGCTCACCGGTCAGGGTAAACAGGGAAAGTGGACACAGTTTCGTGATGGACGACGGCGCCGCGGATGGCTCAAGCCAACTAACAAGATTAAGAACTGCATCTGGACACCAGATACTGATGCATGACACTGATGGTTCGATTTACATTGCCAACGGATCTGGAAACGCCTACATAGAGATGCAAAGCAGTGGAAGGATTGATGTATACTCGGGGGTGGGTGGCATCAATCTGAGAACAGAAGGAGATTTCAATCTTCACTCAGATTCAAACATTAACATGCACGCCAACGGACAGGTAAGGATGAGTGCGGCGGGCGAAATGATTCATTCTGCAGATGCCATTATTAATGTTGGAGACAAGGCGATCCTTAGCAGTTCGCCTAAGGGCTCCATTAGAGATTACGGAAGGGACGGGATATCTTCGTTCACCGATGGCACACAATTACATGGTTCGCTAGGCCAGTTCCATCTGGCAGGACAAGAAGTCCATTTCAATTCAACCAACGCCAGCGAGTTGTGGGGTCCAAAATGGATGACTAAAGAGAAGGTAGGAATGCAGTTGCGAGAAGAAGGCGACGTGGAACTGTCTCAGAAAGGCATAAGGCCTCTTGAATCATTTACAAGAAAGACAAAAACCACCGTGCATAGATTTGTGACACACGAGCCTATGTTTAGGGCCAGCGTGATTGGAAACGATGGAATCATACCTATCGACAGTGACGACAAAAAACAGTGGAGCAAGTTATCAAGGACACCTGGCACAGCAGAGTTCATTAACATGCAGAACAGGATCAGTGGCAACAGTTCGATCCGTGACGCACAATATCAAGCGGACGCCCTAGAATATGTAAAACAAAAAATGGGCAAGAGCACAAATGCCACAAAGGCCAAAAAATTACTGACTGATTTTGGACAAAAATACAATGACATATATGGCATTACAAAAAAAGTCAATCTCCCTTTCGACATCAAGGACAGTATTTCTGAGAAACTGAAAGGAATTGACTTTAACACATCAACCAATGATCTTACTAGCACGTTGACCACCCAAGTCATCGATAAATTTAGTGGCAAGTCCACAGAGTTATTCAAGGACAATGTTTTTGTAAACAGCGCCGGCGATCTGTTTTCTATTGGAAATAGCATCTCTGGTATGACAGGAAGTGTAGACATTTTAAATAAAAGCCTTAACACGTTAGATGGCCTTACAGGCAACATATCGTCAATTAAGAATATAGAAAATAGTCTGGCCAATTTGAATAGCGTCACACAGACATTCTCCAGCGTGGTTGGGGGTAAAGTGGTTGGACTTAACCAAGTGAAAAAATTAGCGACAAAGGCTGGATTGTTTAATGCCAGGGAGGCCGCAATAGGTGGAGAAGGGTTTTTCAAAAATGTTGGAGGCAACTTGGTCGAAAAAATCGGTTCATTTGATTTTGGAAAGGTATCACAAGCGGTTGGAAAATTTTTCAAAGGTGGTGGATTCAAATTCAGTGATGCGAGACTGAAGGAGCAAGTCAGGTTAATTGGAAAATCACCAGCAGGAATCAACATATATTCATTTAAATATAAACAACTGCCCGGCAGGTACATTGGCGTGATGGCACAGGAAGTACCGTGGGCAAGGCGTATGACAGACACCGGTTACTACGCTGTGGATTATAGCAAGGTGGATGTGAAATTTAGGAGGTTACATTAATGGCGTACGGTGATGGTGGATCAGGAAGCGGACTAACAAATAAATCAGTCACGTTCAAAGGTTTCAGTTCTAGAGCCAATAGGCAAAATTTCAAACTGTATGATTTTGAGGTTGCGAAACAGGATTTGATAAACAGGTTAAGCATTCGTAAAGGAGAAAGGGTCGAAAATCCTGAATTCGGCACCATAATATATGATGCAATATTTGAACCATTTACCGAAGAATTGAAAGATGCCATAGTAGAAGATGTGACTGCCAACCTAAATGCAGATCCAAGGATATCAACACAAGACATTTTAGTCAGTGAAGCAGACAAAGGAATAGCAATACAGGCCACAATAACCTATGTACCACTGAATATCACCGAAAAACTTCGTTTTAATTTCGATGAAAACTCATTATTGCGTCTATCTTAATATACGCATATTTCCTAACATATAAATACCGTTGTATATACAATGGCCACAACAGATAGACAAAACAGATTACTAGTAGCAGAAGATTGGAGAAAGATCTATCAGGCTTTTCAGCAGGCTGATTTTAAGTCCTATGATTTTGAGACGCTACGAAGAACAATGGTGGCATATCTCAAGGAGAACTACCCAGATGATTTCAATGACTTTGTTGAAAGTTCAGAGTACGTTGCACTTATAGATCTTATTGCGTACATTTCGCAGGCACTTTCATTCAGAGTAGACCTTAACGCTAGGGAAAATTTTCTTGAAACAGCAGAAAGAAGGAACTCGGTGTTGCGACTTGCGAGGTTGATCAACTACAATGCCAAAAGAAATCAACCTGCAACGGGATTACTGAAGATAGATTCAATTTCAACAACACAAGATGTGCTAGACAGTACAGGCACTAACCTAGCAAATTCCACTATAATTTGGAATGATTCTGCAAACTCAAATTATAGAGAACAGTTTACCGCAGTGCTAAACGCCGCCAACCAATCAGGACAACTCTTCGGCAAACCGAGGGAGTCGGGTAAGATAGGTGGTATAGACACAGAAGTATACACATTGAGTTCGAACCAATTAGACCTACCAATATATGCATTTCAAACAGCAGTTGGAGGCACAAATAGAGCATTCGAAATTGTGCCAAGCACAATCAATGACTCTGATAGCATTTACGAGTCGGCACCAGTGCCAGGCACAGGACTTACATACGTTTACAGATCAGACGGATCAGGTGACAGTAGCAACAACACAGGATTCTTCTTCCTGTTCAAGCAAGGTACAATGCAGAATGAAGAATTCACTGTGAATACATCTATAACAAATTATATACAAAACCTTCCAACGCCAAACATCAACGACACAGATGTTTATCTTTACAAGTTAGATCAGTTCGGACAGTTGGCAGAGTTATGGACAAAAGTTCCATCGCTATCTGGGAACAATGCCATATACAATTCACTGTCCAAATCAGAAAGAAACACTTACAATGTGGTCACAAAGGCCAATGATACAGTTGACCTTGTGTTCGGTGACGGAAACTTTTCGAACATACCATTGGGAAGTTTTAGAACATATTACAGGACCAGTGACAACGCCAAGTTCGCTTTACAACCTGCGGACATGCAAGGTATTCAATTATCAGTCCCTTACACAGACGCCAATGGTGCACAACAGACATTGAGTATTAGCGTGAGCTTGAAGTCAAGTGTTTACAATTCAGCGGCCACGGAATCAAACGACTCCATAAAAGAAAAGGCCGCACAAGTTTATTATTCCCAGAACAGGATGATAACTGCGGAGGACTATCAAGTTGTGCCATTGTCAGCGTCACAGGAGATAGTAAAAGTTAGATCTGTAAACAGATCTGCATCAGGGATATCAAGGGCAAAAGAAATACTTGACCCAACAGGTGCATACTCAAACGTGAGTGTGTTTGCCGACGACGGTATTTTGTACAGAGAAGAATCTTTACAGCAGTTTACGTTTACATTTAACAATAGAAGCAACATACAGAACACCATTGACACCGATGTAGAATCAAGACTAAAAGAGGCATACGCAAGGCAGTTCTATTACTTCAAATATGGAACAAAAGATACAAGCACACTTTCAGCAACTTGGAACTCCACCACAACATCGACAAACACCAACACCGGTTATTTCACATCAGGTGGTGCTTTGGTAATTGGCGATTTTGCAACTTCTAATCTTAAGTTTGCAAAAACCGGAGCATTGATTAAATTTACTTCTCCTGACACAAGGAAGTTTTTGAATGGTTCGCTAGTCGCGTCCACCACTGATAACTCAGAGGATAGGTTATGGGCAAAGATAGGAGATGTGGTACTTGATGGTGCCAATGGAGGCGTAGGAAACTTGGAATCAGGTGCGGGTCCTGTAACTCTTAACAATGTTGTGCCACAAGGCGCAGTTGTAAAAGCAATCATCCCTAACTTCACAACTTCATTCTCAGCAACTTTAGAAGCAGACTTGATAGACAGAATAGAGGCGTACGAAGAATTTGGCCTAAGATATGATGTTGACTCGGAAACATGGAAAGTGATTACTTCAACAAACCTAAGCACCAGCACTACCTTTGCACTTAATAATGCAGGATCAACAGCAGGAACAAATGCAGATGCTAGTTGGTGGTTTAAATTTACCAATGATGGAAACACCTACACAGTGCAGTACAGAAGATTGGATTACGTGTTTGAATCAGAATCACAAAACAAATTCCACTACGATCTCCAGGAAAAAATTTATGATTATACCACAGGAAAAACTGTAAAAGATTCTGTAAAAATTTTGAAAACAAACAACATTGTGTCTACTAGTGCCAGTGTAGGTTACCCATTGCAATGGCAGGTTGTCGATGTGGTGACAGAAGCAGATGGCTTCCAAGATAATAGGAAAGTTAAAGTCGGATTTTTTGACGATGACGATGACGGTGTGGTAGATAACCCAGAATTATTTGACATCTATGTTGAACCAACATTGTCAGAGTCAACAAAATTTGTTTTCTTTGAAGAGTACGACTCATACGATAACATCAAAAGATTCAGACCATACGCGGCAACAAATTTTGTAGTCACTGAAAACGAATCAGATATAGACCTAAACACGGCAACCTATACAAACAACCAACTGTTTTATTTTTACGCTGAGGATGAGGATGTTATCAAGAAATACGATTCGACCACAAATACACTTTCAACAACCACAGAATATATCGCTAGAAGAGGCAGAAGCAATATCAGTTTCCAATACAAACATCATGCAGGCCAGGAAACAAGAATTGATCCTAGTGTTTCAAACATTGTTGATGTTTATATCTTAGAAAGGACATACGACAATCTATTCAGGATATGGTTGCAAGATGGTGGCACGAAGCCGAGCGTGTCAACAGCAGACCAATTAAGAATATCTTACTCAGGCACCCTTAACCCTTTGAAATCACTATCGGATCAAATCATTTACCATCCAGTGAAATATAAAATACTATTTGGAAAAAATTCTGCTGAACAGTTACAAGCAACATTTAAAGTTGTAAAAAATTCAAAGACAAATGTTTCAGATGCTGTCATCAAAACTAGGGTTATTGCCGCTATAAACGAATTTTTTGCTTTAGACAACTGGGATTTTGGTGATACATTTTATTTTACGGAACTAGCCGCATACATTCACAATGAACTTGCACCAGACCTTTTGACAGCAGTCATTGTGCCAAATCAATCAGGACAGAGTTTTGGGTCTCTGTTCCAGATCAATTCCGCGGCAGACGAAATTTTCATCAGTGGGGCCACCGTTGATGATGTGTCAATAATTACAGCACTTGGAGCCAACCAATTGGTGGCATCAGGGACTGTGGTGACATCAACATCATCTACCACTTCTAACACGACGACAGGTTCAGCAGTGTCAGGCTCTACTACATCAGGTTCGGGATCAACATCGAGCACCGGCAGTAGTGGAGCAGGATACTAATGGCAGACAATCCAACCAACGCACTAACAAATAACGAAGTTGTAAAACAAGGAAGCAACGAGTACAGAAGGACTGTGCAACATCTACCAGCGTTCTATAGGACAGATACCAATCAGCGGTTCTTATCCAGCACTTTGGACGCTTTGGTTCAAAAAGGAAATCTTGAAAGGCTGGATGGTTACATAGGTAGGCAAGATGCTTACACTAGAGCTGTCACTGACAGATACCTTCCGGCGACTAGCAGAGATAGATTTGCATATCAATTAGAACCTATTGTCACCTACACAGACAAGGATACCACATCGGTCAATCCAGAAGATCAAGTAAAGTTTACAGGAAGTTACGATGATTACATAAACCAAATAAAATATTTTGGTGCAAAAACAAACAATCATGACCGGTTAAACAAGCAAACAATTTACAGTTGGAACCCTGCTATTGATTACGATAAACTAATCAATTACAGAGAATATTACTGGATGCCAAATGGTCCAGGATCTTTAGAAATCGATTCAGTAGGCCCTTCGGCGGTTATAGAATACAGTGTGTCAAATCTCGCCAAAGGTGCATACAATTTTACCCATAGGGAAAATGAAAATAATCCAATACTTACGCTGTATAGAGGTAACACATACAAATTTGATGTGAATGCAAAGGGTCATCCTTTCTGGATCATGACAGAACCTTATAAGGCGAAGGTGGCCGCTGATGGATCCACGTCTACTATTTTCAGCACTGGAGTTACAAATAATGGAGCAGATTATGGCACGGTTACATTTACCGTACCCACATCAGGTGCGCCTGACACTTTATATTATCAATGTGGAAATCATGATGCCATGTATGGAATACTACAAATCAAAGATATATCAAGCACGACAGCGATCAATGTTGAAGATGACATTGTAGGAGCAAAGAATTACAGTCTTAGGACGCTTGATTTGTCTAATGGAATGAAGGTGAAATTTCCTACTAGTCTGGTTGCCTCGGATTATCAAAACAAAGAATATTATGTTGAAGGGGTTGGAGAAGCAATTACTTTGACGGATGTTGAAGATCTCATAACGCCTGGAAGTTATGCTACCGAAACCACTATATTATACGATCAAGTCGCCTACGATACAAGGCCTTATGCAAAGTCTTATTACACGCCCGATAAGAAAGATTACATAACAATCAAAAGAGATTCACAGGACAGAAATGCTTGGTCGAGATATAATCGATGGTTCCATAGGTCTGTCATCGAAGAGACTGCAAAGATAAATGGACACACGCCAGTGCTCGCCGAAGATGACAGGGCGAAGAGACCTATTATCGAATTTGATTCTGGACTAGCACTTTACAATCATGGAACAGTGGCAAAGAAATCAGTAACCCTATATGATACTGTTACTACAGATGCTTTCAGTAATGTGGTCAAACAAACTGGATACATCGTTGATGGACTTGCTCTCGCAGACGGAATGCGTGTTGTCTTTGCCGCAGATACAGACCCGATCGTAAAAAATAAGATATATGATGTCAACTTTGTCACAGCAGGGGATTCTACACAGGTTATAAATTTGACAGAGGCATCTGACGCCAGCCCAAGCAATGATGATTCAATATTCATTGAATTTGGAACGGCTAATCAAGGTAAAACTTTCCGATATGATTCGACCACAGAATCATTTGTAGAGGCTCAAGAAAAAGAAGATGTCAATCAGGAACCATTGTTTGCAATGTTTGATGAGTCGCACGTTTCATTTGATGACGCAACGACTTATCCAAATTCAACTTTCAGCGGTGCCAAAGTGTTCTCATTTGCCACGTCTGATTCAGCAACCACTGACACGGTTCTTGGCATGAAGGTCAAGTATAAAACTATTAACAACGTAGGAGACATTGTCTTTGAATCAGATCAAACTTCGGGTTCATTCACTTACAAAAGTGGTAACACAACGGTCACTAAAAAATTAGCAGAAGGGCATTTGCATTATACTACAAGTAGGGCTACCCACAATTCAAAGACGTCTTGGATAAAAAGACCTTTAGAAAGCAAACAGCGTGTGATAAGAACATTTGTTGTTGACGAAACAGAAAAAAAATTATTTCCTATAGATTTTTACAAAGATTCCGCAGAACTTACAGATCTCGAAGTTTCGGTTGTTGTCAACGGCACTAGGAAGACTCTGGGCGTGGATTATACTCTTGAAAATGGAACTAAAAACAAATTTGTTAAATTCTCCAAGGATCTCACAGTAGATGACCAGGTAAGGATAGCAGGATATAGTAGCGCCGACAAAATCGAAACTAAAGGAATATACGAAATACCTGAAAATCTATCAACAAATAGCCTCAATGTGCAGTTAGGTACGTTTACGTTTGGACAAATTCTAAATCATGTGAGAGACATATTTGATAAAAATCAAGACCTTACAGGATCAATACCTGGTGTATCTAACCTCAGGGACAAACCAGATGCAAGACTGAAAGGTGGTAGCATACATCAACACGAAGGATCTTTGTTGCCTGCAATATTTAATTTGATAGATCAAGATGCCAATTTTGTTACAGCGGTGGATTATGTTTCTAAGGAATATGAAAAATGGTACAATTCATTTTTGACCCATGCCACGGGCACAGCATATGAAGGCATTGCCACAGACCGGGTGGACGAAATCATTACGTCTATCACAACAGGTAGAAACAGTTCGTTTCCTTTCTATTATGAAGACATGTTAGGCTGGGGAGAAAATGTTTCCACTAGATCATATACAGTTATGGGATCATCTCAGACCGATTACGCTCTCGATTCACAGTACAGCACAACAGAATTAAGCAACAGAGCGGTTTACGTTTACCTAAATGATGTGCAATTAATACTAGGCACTGATTACACTTTTAGCACAGCAGATGACTCAGTGAACATCACGAAGTCTTTGGTGGAAGGAGATAAAATTGTAATCAAAGATTACGCTGACACAACAGGAAGTTACATGCCACCGTCTCCCACTAAACTTGGAATGTATCCTAAGTATACGCCAGAAAAGTTTACAGACACAACTTATATCACTGACACCGAAGTGATTAGAAGGCATGATGGTTCAATAATAAAAGCATACGGAGACGAACGTGATGACTTGATCTTAGAACTTGAAAAAAGGATCTACAATAATATTAAAGTAAGTTACGATTCTGATTTGATAAAATTGAATGATGTAATGCCTAGTGTTTTTTACTCCACAGATTATTCTTTATCGGAAATAGATGCTGTTATGGGGCCAGATTTTTATCAGTGGGCAGGTAGGAATAATGTGCAGTATATCAATAATACTAGTTTCAGCGAAGGTTCTCCATTCACGTACAATTATGCAGGTAGCACAGACAGGATTACAGGTGCAAAATTACCTGGATATTGGAGAGGCATTTACAAATATTTTTATGACACAGATGCGCCTCACGTGAGACCATGGGAGATGTTCGGTCATTCTGAAAAACCAACAGACTGGGAGGACACGTACGGGGCCGCTCCATACACTTCGGGCAATGATGTCTTATGGAACGCCATAGCCTCTGAGCCAGGAAGACAAGGGAAGCCTGATATAAGCAGTTATCTACCAGTAGATGCATCGGGAAATTTATTAGATCCACTTGCGGCTGGATTGGTGAATAACTTTGATATTCCAGGAAGACAGAGTGGTTGGAAGTTTGGTGACCAAGCACCGGCCGAAACTGCATGGAGAAGGTCTAGTGCATATCCATTTACAGTAATTAAAACACTGGCGCTGACAAAACCAGCAAAATTCTTTTCAAACTTTTTTGATCCATCAAGGTTGTCAACAAATGTGTCTGGGAATCAAATATCAACGGACACAGGTGTAAGAATGACGCTTGAAAATGCGAAATATCACTTGGAAACTGAAACAAATACCGCAACTGGGGTCACTACAAGATATCAAACAGCAGGATATCAACCTTTAATCATTAATCATCTAGTCTCTAAAAATCTTGATAGCAAAACTTTTTATTATGACAAAATGAAAAATCTTTCAGTGCAGTTAGGTTACAAATTAGGAGGATTTACAGATAAAGACAACATAAAAGTTTTGACAGACAGCGTGTCACCAGGATCAACATCAGGATCTAAATTTATTCCTGATGAAAACTATAAGATATTATTCAGAACTTCTAATCCAGTAGAAAGTTTTTATTACTCAGGTGTGCTGATAGAGAAGAACACAGATACCACTACAAAGACTGATGGGTCAACGGTTACAAATGTGGGCGGGTTCAAGGTGCTAGGATATAGCACAGTTAAGCCATATTTCAACTTCAACTATCCTGTAAAGACATCAACAGAAACAGCAGTTCAAGTAGGTGGTTCAACAGCAGTTAAACGGTATTCTGCCTTTCAAGAGACAACACAAACTATTCCATACGGTTATGTTTTAGACACAATACAAGATGTTGCTGACTTTTTGTTTGGCTACGGACATTGGCTCGAAAGTCAAGGATTCCGTTTCAATAAATTTTCAAAAGAATTGAAAGAAACACTAAATTGGCAAAATGCTGTACAAGAATTTTTATTTTGGACCACGCAGGAGTGGGCTCCAGGATCAGCAGTGACAGTTTCTCCAGCCGCTGACGGTTTTGAATTAGACACTAACAACAGCATAGTTGGAAAACTGAGAAACCTAGCAGGTGATTATTCAATATTAGATGCAGGCGGCCGGAAAATAGACATTAGAGAGTTATCAACAAAAAGAATAGGTAAGACATTTGAACTAGGAATCAAGTCAGACTCGGTTGGCCTATACAACATAGCACTCAACACAGTCCAGAAAGAACACCTACTGTTATTTGATAACACTACTGTTTTTTCAGACATAATTTATGAACCAAGTACAGGTTTCAGGCAACAAAGGTTAAAGTTGGTTGGTTGGAAGACCGGAGGCTGGAATGGAGATTATTACGCACCAGGTTTTGTTTTCGACGCGGCCCAAGTCACACAATGGATTGCAAATACAGATTACAAGATAGGCGATAGCATTGAATACCAAGGCAAGTTTTATGTTGCCAAAATTAATCATAATTCGGGTGCTAAATTTATAACAGAAAACTGGAAATTAAAAAATAATAAACCACTGCCACAATTAATACCAAACTTCGATTACAAAATATCACAGTTTAACGATTTTTATAACTTGGAGACAAATAATTTTGATGAGTCGCAACAACAATTGGCTCAGAGATTGATAGGTTACCAGTCTAGAGATTATCTTGAAAATCTTTTCGTAAACGACGTATCACAATATAAATTTTATCAAGGGTATATTAGAGAGAAAGGAACTCAAAACGCAATAGACAAAATATTGAAAGCCAAGTATGAGGGCGAAGACATATCTCTTGATTTATATCCAGAATGGATGATTAGGACAGGAAATTTTGGAAACATGGACTCTGTGGAGAATGTTCAAATTATTTTGAAAGATAATGAAATTAAAGCAAATCCACAAAGCATAGAATTGACAGATGTATTATCGGATACAGTCGAGTATCCAAGGTCACAGGCAGTAGATAAGTCCGAACTATACTACGCACCAGTTGAATACACCGCATCTACTACATTCAAGAAAGTTGATTACAGTAAGGCAGGGTTTGATAGAGAAAATACACAGGTTTTTAAAACTGCTGGTTATCCACAACTTCAACAAGTTCAACACACGGCATTTGACATAGAAGACATTTTAAATCTTGACATGAACCGGATCACTGCTAATGATTTAATATGGGTGGCAAATAAGAGTAACAGAGATTGGGACGTGTTTAGGTTAACAAACAGTGGAATAAAAATTGCAGATCTGACACTTATAAATGACGGCACACAGTTACAGGTCACATTTACAGGTTCGCATAATCTATCAGCAGGTTCAACAACCACGGAAGCAGATTTCTTTGGCATCTCAAACAGTGAGGAATCAACACTTAATGGAGTGTACCAGGTAGTTGCAGTGCCTGACCATAAAACAGTCACAATAGATTTTGACGGCAACACGGCATTCATACCAACTCTTGCAGATGGCTCAACTGCAGACAGTTTCGGAAACGTGTATAAATTTGTTTCTGTAAGACTGTCATCAATGGATAACGTAAATGATCTGTTGAACCATGACGATTATGTTGACAAGAATGATGCCATAGAACACCCGGGTGATAAAGTTTTTGCTGATAGCGACAGTTCAGGTTTATGGCGAGTGTACGAGAAACAGGATCCATACACCAGCCGAATACGACTTTCTCCTGACAGCACGACTGCAAATCAAAATTTTGGATTCAGGATCGTTGCAAGGAACGACGGAAGGACAGTGATAGCATCCGCTCCAGGAAAAGGACAAGGTGAGGTACACTTCCTGTTTAGATCACAAGCAACAGCAGGAGACGAGCTACTTGCACAGTCGGTTGGCACAATGACGGACAATGACGACAACACCAGCAGGCTAGGTGAATCATTGTCGATGAGTACAGACGAGAACTTTGTTGTTGCTGGAGCACCGTTTACTAACACAATCGGGGCAGACGGAAGCACGAGACAATTGAACGCTGGCTTGATAAAAGTCTATCTTTGGGATCCATCAACATTCAAATACGGATTGCTTAACACATTGAATCCCCCAACAGATGGCTCGTCGGCCAACGAAAACTTAAATTTTGGATTTGCTCATAAAATATCTGAGCCTACTTTAGCATCAACTAGAACCACTGGTCAGAAATACTTGTTCGTATCGGCTCCTGGACATGACAGCAACACTGGAAGAGTGTATTTTTATACTTGGGGAATAGGAGCAGATGGTTCTACATACGACACATGGACACAGGACTACACAATTGAAGCACCAGATGGAGGATCAGGACAACGTTTCGGACACAGACTCACAGCGAATGACAATGGTGATATTCTTGCTGTTAGTTCTCAAGCACCTGGCAATGCAGGAAAAGTTGAAATATTTGTAAGGACAGGCGCAAGTAATGATGGAAGCACCAAAAATGCCTTTACATTGGTTCAGACTATAACAGGAGTTGCAAGTGATGGATCATCCCTAAACACTGCTTTTGGAGAGTCCTTGGCAATGAGCAAGGATGGAACAACACTGATCATAGGTGCGCCAGGAGTTGATGGTACAGATAATCCAGATTCAGGTGCAGTCTACTATTACAAATGGAACGCTGATGGTTCTACAAACACATACACATTACAACAGACTATAAGTGCTCCAAGCACTAGCACCAACATGAAATTTGGAACTAGTCTGGACATCAACAACGACGGAACAAGGCTTGTGATGGGAGCAGAAAAATTTGCCAATCCTAGAGAAATGAAGTTTGACTTGGGTGAAACAACTTTTGATCTACAGGACACTTCAATAGTAGATAGTAACACCGAATCAGGTGGAGCATTCACGGCCACTATGTATAATTCAAAATTTGTGGTAGATGATACACTGATATCAGACAATGTATCCTCAAATGATGATTTTGGACGTGGGGTGTGCATAATAGACAACTCAGTTTTTGTTGGTGCACCGGAAGACGACGGAAACACTGCATCTGATGGTAGCACAAAAATAGAGAATGATGGCACTGTGGCATGTTATGACCTTACCGTAAATGGACAATATTCATGGAAAAATATAGTGACAGAAACTGCATTGATAGACACTGACAAATTAGGCAAAGTATTTGATTTCAGCAGAAGTTCCAAACAGATTAGAGGATTTTATGATCTCTACGATCCTGTAAAAGGAAGAATATTAGGTGTGGCTGACAGGGAGATACACATCAAAACAACTTGGGATCCTGCGGTGTACAATGTTGGAACAAAGTCAAACACTCAAACTCCATGGGCTGAAAACCACATTGGCGAAGTGTGGTGGGATCTTTCCACGGTCAAGTGGCTTTGGTATGAACAAGACACACAAGAGTATAAAGTAAACACCTGGGGTAAAACTTTTCCTGGGTCAAACATAGATGTATATGAATGGGTAGAATCAAGGTTACTCCCTAGTGAATGGAACTCCAGATCAGGCACGCAACAAGGAGCGTCAGAAGGCATATCAGGTACAGCACTATATGGCGACAACTCCAATTACACAGAGATCAAAAGATACGATTCGAAGGTAGACCAATTTGTTTCTACATATTACTATTGGGTAAAAAACAAAGCAACACTTCCAGCAAACAGTGTCAAGGACAGGAAAAACACTGTGGCTTTCGTGGCCAACTTGATTAGAAATCCTGGTCAGTTTGATGTGCAATATTACTCTGTGACAGATACGAATAAGTTCATTGTAAACAACGTTAAAGGTCTGGTAAACAGCGACATCGTATTGAATATGGACATACGTAACAACACCTTTGAGGGTGACGCTCATAGTGTTTGGAAATTGGTCAGAGAGGGTGACAAAGATTTCAAACCAACAGCACAGATAGAATCTCGTTGGTGGGATTCTCTGATAGGTAAAACTTCAGCAGGTGATATTGTGCCAGACACATCTCTGCCTGTAAATGAAAGATACGGCAACAGACTTAGACCGAGGCAAAGTTGGTATGTTGACAGATATAGTGCCTTGAAAGAAATCATTGATTACGCAAACAGCGTATTGAAGAAAAATCAACTAGTTGGACAAATCAATCTAACAAATCTAGATTCGAAAGATCCAGAACCTACGGCACAAAGTCTGGAATGGGACGCATCAGTAGACACTTATGCTGAATTGACATACGTGAATACAGCCGATCTTTCAGGTACAGTAAACTATCTTGTGAAAGCAGATGAAACGGCTAATAACTATTGGGCTATCTATCAATGGGCCGGAACAGAATGGTCTAGAACAAAGTTACAGACATATAATACTTCTGCATATTGGAGTTATACTGATTGGTATAAAACCGATGGCAGTATGGTTCATGACGAAAATACTCCTGTGGACAAACAGGTAAAATTCGAATACGAATTGGATACCTTAGATATTGCAATAGGAAAACATGTGAAAGTTACAAATGCTGACACAGGTGGATGGAAGTTATTCATGAAAACTGCAACAGGTTTTGAAAACATCGGCACTGAGAATGGCACTATTAGATTATCAACAAAACTTTATGACTATTCGCAAGACGCTACAGGTTTTGCCGGTGAAGACACATTTGATGATAACTTTTTTGATCAAGAACCAAGCACCGAGACAAGGAAAGTTCTTACAGCGTTACGAGATGATCTATTCATAAATGATCTCGCAATAGAGTACAACACCTTGTTCTTCACAGGTCTTAGAAAAGTCCTTTCGGAACAGACTTATGTGGACTGGATGTTTAAAACATCTTTCATCAATGCCAAAAATAGTGTTAGGCAACTAGATCAAAGAAAAACATATACTACAGGTACGGATTCGTGGATTGAAAGTTATATTAATGAGGTCAAACCTTTTCATACCAAACTGCGTGAATATAGACTAGGTTACGATAAGACCGAAACGCAGGACGGTATATTCTCGGATTTTGATAATCCAACTTTTTATGATGCATCGACAGGCAAGATTAGAAGTCTAAATGTTGATTTAGACACAGCCAAGTTGACAGAATATCCCCATCAGATGTGGTATGACTATCATAAAAAATATGTTAAATCAATAACAATAACAGCAGGCGGATCTGGTTATGAAGTTGCCCCATCGGTTACAATACTGGGAGGCACAGTCGGCTCTACAGGGCCTTTCCAGATACAGGCAACAAGTTCATCTGGTGCAACAAGTGGACAGTTTGGATATTATTATCCTCTGTTTACAAGTCAGAAACAGGCTGAAATATATGACTCACAAAACAGTGGATCGGGCACAACCAAATCCTACACTTTTGATGGATATGCGGGGAACTTCTATGGGCCAAGTGCTTCAACAAGTGAGGCTCAATCTAACAAATCAGGATCGTTCAAAATGTATGTCACTCCAGCATCAACTGGTGCGACTGCAACTGCCATAATACAAAATGGTGCGGTGACAAAAATAAATGTGACAAGTGTAGGTGCTAATTACACCGCAACACCTACTGTGGTTTTAACAGGCGGAAAGACCGACGGGACAACACCCACTGACACTGCCAAAGCATATGCAAATTTAGAAAACGATTTAGTAAGAGATTTTGATACCACTATCAAATTTGACAGGGTGTCAAGCACTTCTCGTGTGGTTGACTGGGCGGCATCTACAAGTTACGCATACAATGATTTGTTAAGATATAAAAACCAATTGTACAAAGTCACAAACGCCTTTACATCATCTACAGATTTTGATGACAACATAGGCAAGGTGTACAAGGTCTATGGCAACGAGACAGGACTTACAGCCGCGGACAGGACCAAAGGTTTCTACACTCCAGGTGCAGGTATGCCAGGTAACGAACTAGATCAGGTAATGACTGGTGTTGACTATGGTGGCACTATGGTAACTGGCCTGTTGTTTACTCAAGAAGCAGGTTGGGACAAGGCTGGATGGTATGATTTTCCATGGGATAATTATGGTGGGTCTAGGATAAAGGCTTTTAGGGCGGATGGATCCACAGCGGTATATACTTTTGACACTGCGCCTGCAACAACAGATGTATTTCAAGTCTATATCACACATGGCGACAGCACTAGGAGAAAACTTTCAGATGTCATAAGAGGTGATGGTTCCACAACGGCATTTACAATTAGTGAAACTGCAGACTCAAATGCCTTAGTTGAATTCATTCCTTTCGATGATGATGGTGTTTTAACACCTACGGATGATAGGACACTGGATTCTATAATCAAAGGTGGATTGTTTACATCGGCCTTAGGACACGCTCCAAGCGATATTGTTTTAGAAGGAGACGCTTTTGTTTCTCCGGATACAAGTTATGCTCCTGAGGAGGTGTTGCCTGGACAATTATTTGACACAGTCGACATCAAAGTTTACACTTCACCTGAATCTGGAGTGCCGTTCATTAGTGAATTAAATTATTTGGGAGACGGCACAACTACTACTTTTGCAATAGGTGATTTTCCAGGAACTTTAGGATCAGTGACAGTGGCGGTGGACGGCGTTGTTCAAAAAGGAAGTGCGTTAGATTCAACAATTTCCGATTACACAATTGACGTGGCTAATAAACAAATAGTGTTTGACACTGCACCTGCCAACCACAGTGTGATCTCAACCAAAGTCTTTGCTATTTCTGGAGAAAATTATAGAGTCTTAAACACATTCACAGGAGATGGATCTACAAGGGCGTTTTTGACTAGCACAAGGGGAGAATTCAATTTAGATTCAACTACATCAGACATCTATGTCACAGTTGACGGAGTACCAACAAATGCTTACGTGACATCTACATTGGCAAACACAATTACTGTTACTTTCAATACGGCTCCTGCCGCAAACACTTTCATACAGATAGCCGGATTCAACAAATCAACAACATCCACAAGAAGTTTTGCCAGTGTAAGGAACGAAGCAATAACATATGATGGATCAACAAATAGATATAGTTTGACATATCCTGCTGGATCCATAGGACCGTTTTCAGGACTTACCATAGTTGAAGTCAACGGCAGAGTGTTGAGAGGACCAGACAACACTTATTATGTAGGTGACGGTAGTACATACACCTATGGCGTAGTGTCAGGACTAGGCGACGACTCAACAGTAGACCCTGCTAAAACTATTTCTTCAGCGTCACAGGTTGAAGTTTTTGTCAATGGCATTAAGAAAAATTTAAACACGGACTACACAGTTGATATTAGTAATCAAAATGTAAATTTTGTTACATCAGCAGTGCCTTCCGCAACAGATGTTATCTCCATATCGACACTGGTAGATAATCAATATTTTGTGGACGGCGGAGCCGATGCGGACTTGGTGTTGGTTCCAGGCGCAATCACCAGTCCATACTCGCTATCGTCTGGAGACAAAATTTCAGTAACAACTTTCAACAATGCACTAGGCATGAAGCAGAGAAGAGAAGTTCTTGAAGGAAGACCGAGCGGTATATTCAAGTTAAGATTTGACACTTTGAATGCTGGATACACTTTTGTTTGGTTGAACGGTGAACAATTAGTACAGGGAAGTGATTACACGGTGAGTGGAAGCACAATAACAGTAAACGGAAAAACAATAACATCTTCGGACAGGTTAGATGTCATGTATTTTGCTGTTGACTCGGCAGTCAGTGCCACAGGTTTTAGGATATTCAAAGACATGCTTAATAGAACATTCTACAAGAGGATAAGCAAGACAGCCACTACAAAATTAGTTGAAGACATGACCGAGGGAACATCTACTATAACAGTTGCAAATGGAACGGTGTTAAGCGAGCCAAACATTACGGCAAACGTTCCAGGAGTTGTGTTTGTTGACAAAGAAAGAATTGAATATTTTACTAAAGCAGGTAACACGTTAGGACAACTAAGACGTGGTACACTGGGAACAGGAATTAAGGAGCATGGATCAGGCACTGAAGTGGTAGATGCGTCTGGTACTCAAACCATCCCTTATGCGGACACAGTGCATACCAACACTTTCACAGGTGACGGTAGCACAGTTGTGTTTGCACTATCACAAGCACCATCCAACGCTAGTGAGTTAGACATATTCATTGGTGGCCAACGATTGTTGCTCACTAGCGAGGATGGATCAACAATAAATTACTCTGTTGACGGAAGCACTACTGCGGTGACATTAAGCACTGCTCCTGCTTCAGGAACGCAGGTCAAAATATTACACAAGAAAGGACAGGTCTGGTACACAGCGAAAGATGGTAATCCTGCGGATGGCCAAGGATTACAGGCTTCAACCACACAACAGGCTAAATTCATTGCTAATGAGCCTACAAACGCACCTGAATAAATACACTAGATGACACAGGACAATAAACCAATAGAATCAAAAGAAGAGAATAAGAAGCCTCAAGATAATACAGGTGTTATGATGACAGGGCACATCAAAATTTTCGATCCAGAAACAGGCGAAGTGATCGTTGATAAAAGAAACGCTATACACTATGAAAACATGTCTCAGGCACTTGCCAATTCATTGGCGAATAAATCAACAGGATTTGTCCACGAGATGGCTTTTGGAAACGGTGGTACTTCAGTAGACCCAACTGGCATAATCACATATTTGACACCAAATTCAACAGGCACAAATGCCACATTGTACAACCAAACATATTACAAAGTTATAGATGATAACTCTGCAACGAACAAAGACACCACACGAAACAAAATGGAAATTAGACACACCGCTGGCAACAAGTACACTGATATAGTGTGCACCTGCACTTTGGACTATGGAGAGCCAACAGGACAAGCGGCCTTTGACAACACAACAAACTTCAATGGTGATTTCGTGTTTGATGAACTAGGATTAAAAAGTTGGGAAGGCACAGAGAACGGATCAACAAACAAATTGCTCACACACGTTATTTTTCACCCTGTACAAAAATCTTTGAACAGGTTAATACAAATAGATTATACACTTAGAATACAAAGTTTAACCACTTTCACCGAAACAAGTTCAACTGCATTGTCTACTTCAAACACTGTAAGTGGAACTACTTCAGGTGGTAACACAGGATACTAATGGCATACACTGTAAACAAGACTAATAGTTCATCGTCCCCGAACTCATACACAGTTCAGGATGGCGTTTTAAATGATCAAACAGATCTAAAGTTTATCGGAAAAGGGTATGCTGGGTATGGCGAAGTAATTGCGGAAAACTTTTTACACTTGTTAGAAAATTTCTCCAACCCGTCGGCACCATCAAAACCCATCACAGGGCAGTTATGGTGGGACGAAACTAATTCTAAATTACAAGTGTACAATGGCACAGCATTTCAAACAGCAGGTGGTAGTGCACCTTACCAGTCCACAGCACCCTCTGGTTTAGCACAAGGTGATATTTGGATCGATTCTGATACAGGACAACTTTATTTCTACAACGGTTCTGCTTCAGTGTTGGTGGGACCACCAAGTGCTACAGGAACAACCAGTGGTTTTACTTTTGACAGTATATTAGATTCGAGCGACGCAACACAAAACATAACAAAATTGTTCAATGACGGTAACCTGATTGCAATCATATCGGAGGACACCTTTACACCGAAAGTTTCACTTTCAGGATTTGCTTCAATCAAAAAAGGTATAACTCTCACCACTGCAATAGCAGACACGAAGTTTCAAGGCACAGCCACTGACGCTGACGCACTGGGTGGAGTTGCCGCGGCAAACTACCTAAGGTCAAATGCAGATGACACAGCGACAGGAATAATTTCAATTGCTAACGATGGTGGACTTGTGGTCGGTGCTGACGCTGATATCACCCTGACAGTTGATTCTTCAGGAGGAATAATCTCGAACACGGTTGCAAACACAGACATCACATTCAAGGTTAACGACGCGGGAGTTACAACAACTGTCATGACAATTGATGGTTCAGAATCAAGGGTCGGTATTGGAACAACAACGCCTAGCACAAAATTAGATATTTCAGGAACAACAACTTCTACAGCATTTGCAGGACCACTCACAGGAAATGTAACAGGAAACTTGTCAAGTTCAGGTGCCAACACAATGGGCACTTTGACAATGGGTGGCACACTTACGACAAAAGGAATACTACCAGACACAACAACAAGTTATGATATAGGGTCAACTACTAAGAAGTACAACGTTGTATATGCCAAAGCAACTTCGGCCCAATACGCTGACTTGGCTGAGGTTTATGAATCAGATTCAGAGTACCCGATCGGCACAGTAATGATATTTGGTGGCGAAAAGGAAGTAACCCAATCTACTATTTCTAATGACACAAGAGTGGCAGGCGTAATAAGTGAGAACCCAGCATACTTAATGAACAATGATTCACCAGGACAGGCAGTTGCACTTGTAGGAAAGGTCAAGTGCAGGGTACAAGGAGTTGTCTCAAAAGGTGATCTTTTAACTACATGTGGAACTAATCCTGGATGTGCCCAAAAGGCAATAAGTCCAGTCATAGGTTCAGTTGTAGGAAAAGCAATGGAAAACAAGGATGATGCGGGAGAAAGTGTCATTTTAATAAGCGTAGGAAGACTATAAATACAGGTATATGGCGTACACAATTAACAAAACAGACGGAACAGTAGTTGCTACAATCACAGACGGCACTTCGGATAACACAACAAGTTTAACATTATTTGGAAAAAGTTTTTCAGGATTTGGTGAAGGTTTAAATGAAAACCTTGTAAAACTACTTGAAAACTCATCTTCAACATCGGCACCTTCAGCACCTTTAAAAGGTGAACTCTGGTTCGATACTAGTGTTAACCAATTGAAAGTATATGATGGAACCAGTTTTAAACCAACAGGTGGTTCAAAGGCGCAGGCAAGTGCACCTACATCACCTTCACAGGGTGACCTATGGTTAGACACAGACGATGATCAACTTTACGTTTACACAGGTTCAGCGTTTCAACTGGTAGGTCCGGTTTACACATCGGGACAAACATTGTCAGGATGGAAGATCGAGACACTTGCAAGTTCAGGTGGTAACAAAGTGGTTTCCTCTATGTATGCAGGTAACACAAGAGTAGCAATACTTTCAAAAGAAGATTTTACACCAACCGTAACACAGACAGGATTTGCGGCAATTAAAGCAGGTATAACACTGAACAGCACATTAGGTGCAGTGTTCGATGGAACGAACACACAGGCGGCCAGCATTGATGTGTCAGGCACATCTAACACTTCTGCCACATTGATAGCAGGTGGTAATTTTTTACGGGCGGATGCGGCAGACACGTCTACAGGACAACTGACGCTTGACACAGACTCAGGTATAAGGATTGGTGATTCACAGGAATTGACAATATCTGTATCAAGCAATGATGTTACTGTGGCACAAACGGCACAGGACAAGGATCTTAAATTCACAGTCAATGATGGTGGAGTAACAAAAACTCCTTTACAATTGACAGGTGCAGATGGTGGAGTAGACATCACTGGTGATGTAACAGTCACTGGAAATTTAACTGTAAGTGGCGAGTTTGATAAAAGTGGAAGTGTTATCAATCTTGTAGATGACGCATTCATAAAACTGAATTCAGGAAACGGTGAAGCAGATTCAGGGTTAATCATCGAAACAGGAGACACAGACGATGCTAGATTCTTTTATGATGTCTCTGAAAACCACTTTACTGCAGGAGAAGGCGGTACATATTCACAGGTGATAAGATTAGCGGATGCAGTTGCAGACGGCAATGCCAACAAAGAAAAAGTCTTAAAAACAACAGCGGCAGGTTTATTAACAGTAACTAACATAAATTTAGCGGCAGTTGGTTCAGACATCACATCATCATCAAGTACATCAAGCACTTCGGTTCCAACCACAGGACAGGTGACTAAATCATTAAAACTTTGGGGTGGATCTACAATCTCAGATGACAGCAGTAACAGTATCGCAGGAAACAGATACGTTGAGACTTCAGCACCAACATCTGGACAAGGTTCAAACGGAGATCTTTGGTTCGTAAGGGAGTCGTAATCCCA
>Ga0209645_1000288_pt1 | contig 26965 bp, 34 predicted proteins | sample ETNvirenome_6_30_FD_184070 | JGI IMG/M metagenome (GOLD analysis project Ga0209645, IMG submission 184070) | Marine viral communities from the Pacific Ocean - ETNP_6_30 (SPAdes) (version 2) | ecosystem: Environmental > Aquatic > Marine > Oceanic | place: Pacific Ocean | collected 2013-06-19
GATTCGTTTTGTATTGAAACTGCTTTTCTAAATTTGTCCATGTTTATATTACCCCCAATAGACTCTACTAATTCTTTTACTAACTCGTAGTTAATCATTTCGTCTATCGAAGAAGCTTCATCGATTGTATTTTCATCTTCGATCATCTCGTCGATCATACATCCGATTTCAAACAGAGGGTTATACTTTGGAGATACCATAGGTAAGTCTAAAGGTACTTTTAAACCGTTATACTCTCCGTATTCTCCTATATCTGTTGTTTCTAAAAGTTCTTTATCGGTTTCATCTAACTCAATAGCTTCGTCTCTAAGAGCTTCTCTTGCTTCTTTGAATAGTTGTATAAAGGCATCCGAATTGTAACGGTAGACATGCTCGTGTAAAGAGAGCTTATTGTCTACGTGGTACTTTAATGATGGGTATCCGATAATGTCTTTTAGTTTAATCATAATTATTCTTTTTCTCCACGCTCTTGCCATTCTAAAGATACGGAATCTTTTTCAATTGGACCACCTTTTGCCCAAGTTCTGCAACTTCTAGCAGAGTGACATTTAAAATGATGCATCCAACAGTATCCTAATCTACCTTCTTTATCTGAAGTAACACCAGGCATACATTCATCCATTCTTGGTGATATATCGAAAGCTACACAATTGCTACAGTTAGATAGTCTAGCTGCTTTTTCTGTAGTATTCCAATACTTAGCAATGTCTTTCCAATAACTACCAGGCTCACTTACATTAAGTGGTCCGTACTGAATATGTTCTGCTTTTATAGAAGCATCTCTATTCTTTGTATTCAGCATCAAGTTTTGAGTAGCTGCTGGACAAGAGTCGTTTTTTTCTATTAATATTATATCGCTTAATTTCATAAATTGAAATCTTTACTATAAAATTTTCCTAGAATATTATCGTTTATATAATTATTACGAGTATCTAGTACTTCATTTATAAATAGGTGCTTACATTCAAAATACGTAAGTTGCTTTTTATTACTAACATACTGTAAAATTCTTCTTTCAAATTGTTCTACTGGATGATTAGCAATTAGTTTTTTAATAGTATCATGAGAGCCGTAATAATCTTGCCAATCAGATTCAGTTATTACTTTTTGCTTAAGAGGTACTCTTCCTCCAATCCCTTTAGATTTTCTCTCTTCTCTTAATGCTTGAAGAGCTCTTTTTCCAAGTCTTTTATTTCTTTCAAAATAAAGTACTTTTTTACCTATATACTTCAAGCCGGAAGGTTTGTGTAGTACTTCATATATAAAGCCGTAAGTACCTTCAGGCATATCTGATATTTCGTTTACGATTTTTCCGTCGTAAATCCAGCATGGATTTGTCATAATTAAAATTTATACAAGGCTACAGAATCTACTAAAATTTTATTTGCATAAAAATTATCATTTTTAGTGTAGATAGTATAGTTTGGTTGATTACCTTCTATCTTTTCTATAGTGTTAACTGTTTCTAAACTACCGTTATGGGTTATCATCTCATCACCAATCTTAAGCCCAGCTACTTTCATTTTATAATTTTCTAAAGTAGCAATAGGATCTATTGAGGCTAGTTCACCATTTTTTAAGTACACTGGGTGTTCAGAGGTCATTATAAGGTTATTTATTTTATAATCATTATTTCTTATTACTTTCACTGTACCGAGAATAGGTTGAATCTCTTTTTGTTTAGTATGTAAGTTATAGGTATCTACTTTATCCCCAACCTTAAGCTTACTTATATGCATTTCTCCCATTGGGGTACTTATAAGCATACTGTCGTGAACACAACATATATCACATCCACCTCCACTTCCTATTCCACTTCCTACAGAACCAGAATGTGGGTAACCTTGGAACTGTAATGAAGAGGATACCTGAGTACTAGGGTCAGTAATTGTTCCTGTAATCGATTCATCGAATCCCCAAGGTATAGAAGCAGAAATAAAATCATTGAAGGTACTTCCAGAAAAAGTCATATATTGATCTCCTACTGATTGTGATACTGCTCCTTCTATAGAGCTGTAATGTTTAGAACCTGTTTTGTACATGTAGAAATTACCAGCATAATAATCAACATAAGGAATAGAACCTGTAACAGAAAAACTTCCAATACCTAAACATGCAATTTTATCAGTAATCTCTCCGTCTGCAGCTATTTTAAATACGTATGTAGGCGCACCGCTGTCTCCTACTGCTCTAAATCCATAATATTCATTTTCTCCGTCCCATTCAGTAGTGATATTAGCGTCAGTAAAAGCGTGATCTCCTAGGCTTATTTGTGACGGAGTTGCATAAAGTGGGTTATCTATATAGATACGAAGTGCAGTTCCGAACTCTGTGGTAAGATTACAGGCTGTAATAGGGTTGGTAAGCCCTCCTCCCTCAATTCTGTTTACTTCAAATTCCGACGAGAATGATGGCATGACTTATTATTTTAATTTTTCTTCTATATCAGATAATCTTTTGTCGAGTTCTAAAATAGCTTTGTGTATGTGAGCTACGATCGGTTTAGTGTTCATTCCTAAATACCCATCCTGTCTTACATGAACTGCATATGGTAATGGTTCTTGAACCTCTTGTGCTATAAATCCAGCATCTTTTTCACCTTGTAGTTCATATTCATAAGATACGAATTTTTTTAACGTTTCCAAACCTTCTTTTATAGGGGTAATATTTTCTTTTAACTCTCTATCAGAAGTTGTAATAAAGTTATTAGCAGTAACGTTACCTGTAAATAATCCATGAGATCCTGAAACGTTACCAGTTGTATAGAGGCCGCCTGAAGATTCAAATACACCTCCTAGAGAGCCTGTAAAGTAATAGCTGAATCTTGTATGTATACCGCCATTTCCATCATAGTCTCTTAAAAATAACGTTTGTGTTGGGTCCCCTTGAAAGTCAAAATAAAAGTCGTTATTGTTAGAGTGTAGCCTTAGTCCTTTGTCAGCAGTAGCAGCTGAGATTTCGTTTCCTAAAAATAAGTTAGCTTGACCTGATTGACCTACAACAAGTCCTTGTACACCTGTAGCAGTTGTCATTCTTAAGTTATTAGACCCTGAAATCGTATCAGCATCAGTAAATATTGCTATCTGTTGATTTGCTGGTGTCCCTGTTTTATTTACATATCCAGATAGTCTAGATGTTACGTGATCATATACTGCGTTTCCGTTTGGAATATCAGTTGATCCATTAGTAACAGATGTTGTAGAATTCTTATTGTATATAGTTCCTAGTCCTAAATCAGATCTTACTTCAGAATAGCTTCTACCTTGTAGTCCATTAGCAGTAAATTTAGCGTAATCGTTATCAGCTGCATCAGCATCGTCGACCTCTAATAAATTATCATTAGCGATTCCTATTGCTTGGTGAGCTAGAACGTTAGTTCCAATTACTAAGCCTAAGTCAGATCTTACTTGTGAATAACTTCTACCCTCTAATCCATTGGCAGTAAATTTAGCATAATCATTATCAGCTGCATCAGCATCATCTACCTCAAGCAAGTTATCATCAGCAATACCTATTGTTTGCTGTGCTAGAACATCTGTTCCGATTTCTAGATCTAATGCTGCTCTCATTTCAGCTGCAGTAAGAGCTTTTAAAGTATCACCATCGTGGAATCTAGCAAATTCATTTGCATTTACAGTACCTGTTGTATTTACAAATCCACTTACGTCTATATCAACCTTAGAAGCAGAGATTACATACCCTTCCCAGTAGGCGTTACTAATTTGATAGCCATGCATATCTAATCCTCCGCTTATAGCGACAGAACCAGTAAACTCATGCTTATCGGTTGATTGGTCTCCAAATGTATTTGAGCCGGTGGTAAGTAGAATAGATGAGCTTACAATATCAGAATGTAGATATGAAAAAGAAGCTGAAGTCGCAGTAAATGTGCTTGCTGTTATATGCCCAAGAACGTTTAATCCTGCAAATGTAGGTGTGTCGGATGTACCTATTGGTAAATCAACAAAAGTATTAAAAGCAGAGCCTATTCCTGTAAAGGTTAGACGTCCGTTAGATGTAGTATATCCAACATTTGAAACATAGTTATTGTCATTGTTGTCATCTATAGCTATCGAATGAGTTGCTATATAAGTATATAGTTTTATAGTATCTCCATGTATAGAGCTAGAGCGGTAGTTAAGATCAGCTGAGTCTGCTTTTACAGCATGTGAAGCTGAGGTAGCAGTAGTTGCACTATTAGCTACGTGAGCTAGGTCAGCAAATTCTGCATGAGATGCAGATGCTACTTCAGTTAAAGATATGTCTACTTCAGCATCTGGTGCTCCATTAATTCTAGATAATGTAAGAGTGTTTCCTGAGTATGATACACCGTCGAAGCCATTAAAACAAGTTATTATATCAAATGAACCGCTGATTATATTACCTGCTAAGTCGGCATATTCTGCATGTGAAGCAGAAGGTGTGCTATCAGCTAGGTCTGCAAATTCGGCATGTGAGGCTGTATCAACAGAGGTAATAGATATACCGCCATCAAAAGCTGACCCTACTCCTGTAAATGTTATATCATGTCCATTGGTTACTTGTACATTTGAAATATAGTCTCTTTGGTTTGCATCATCTATAGCTAAAGAATGAGTTGCTGTTCCTGTAAATAGTTTTATAGTATCTCCACTAATCGAAGAAGAGTTATAGTATGAACTTGTAACAGAATTTATTGCTTCGAATCTAACGTTACCTGAACCGGACACTTCTGTTTTCAGAGCATAAGAAGAAGTAGCAGCTTCTATAGTATTTAACCTTAATTTAACTGAACCTGATTCTAATAGTAAACCATCAACTCTATCATCTGTTCCTCCACCAACAACGTAATCCAAATTAAGACCATTTTCTGTATGTAGTCTTAACGTATCAGCATTTGTTTTAGATCCAGAAATAATACTATTATTAATTCCTGCACCTAGGTTAGTTCTAATAGCTGATTTAGATGCCGATGAAATCGAAGAAGCATTTTCAAAATAAGTTATAATAGAGGAAGCTGAGTGTATTCCTGCTGCTAAATCTACTATAGCGGCAGCAGATAGAGAGCCTGATATATCTGTTGCAATTTGAGCTGAAGATGATAGTACTCCATATCCAGAAGAGGATAAAAAGCCATACTCTGTAATTTGAGCTGAAGAGGATATCACACCGCCTGGTAGTGAGCCAGTTGCTACTGTCACGGTAAAGCTAGAAGCATCTCCTTTTACAAACGTTAGTACGTTGTTTTCTGCACTAGCACCAGTTACTGCATTACCTACAAATGATGCTGTTTCAGATAATACTTCAGTTACTATTTCATGAGAAGAAGATAGTGCGTAAGAAGCTGTAACAGCATAAGAGGAGCTTGCAACGTTGTTAATGGTAAAGGTATGAGTTTTGTCTGCTATACTTCCTGTAGAGGTAAAAGCAAATAATGAAACAGTAGGGCCAGAAACTGAGGATGATTGAAATGCTTGAGATGCACTTACTTGTAGATCAGAGAAGTTATTATCTACTTCATCATACGACATTGATCTTCCTAATCTAAGTCTTAAATTTATTGCCATTTTATATATCTAATTTTACCTGTATAGTTAATTCTGTGTCTGCTGGTTTTTGTAGCGGTTGACTTAGTTTTCCTATAGCTATTAATTCGTTTGCATCATTATATAATCCTACAGAAGTAATGTATGGTTGAAATGCAGAACCAGTTACATTATTTTTTAATCTGTTGTTACTTCCGGTTAAAGCAGTTGGATTAAGAGTATGGTTGAATTCATAATCTGATACTTTAACGTGGTAGTTATATGTATAAATAGGTTGATTAGATTTCCATCGTATAACATCTAATCTTGGATCATTAATATAGTATGTAGCCACGTCTACGTCAGTAAGTATTATTATACCGTGACTGTATATTATGTTTCCAATAAATGAATGGTTAGTTTCAATTAATTTTAAATTACCTTCTCCGTCGTCGACTATAGCTTCTAATCCTCCTAAGTATCCATCTGTTCCTATATCTGCTACAGCTTCAATATAACCCACCTCTACATATTCATCTGTTACATAAGGTTCTCTAATAATTGAAGTGTTAAAGCGAGGAATAATTTTAAAAGTTCCTGGTTCTATATGTGTGCCTATAATATCTCTTGGTAGAGAATAAACAAGTGCTCTATTTCCTAAAGTTCTTGAACCTGACTGGTTATTGCTTAAATCTTCTATAAAAGATAAAGACGATTGTTCATAGTTGTCAAATAATTTACCAGAAGAGGTAGAGTTTGTAGTTACACTTGAACCGGACAATGCCTGAGTATAGAAGCTTGGTTCTATTATTGAACCGTTGGTATTATTGTAATTAGAATAATAAAGTTGATTTATACTTCTGTAAGTAAGTTTTCTAAGTTGATTACCATTAAAGTCTATAGATACACCTGGTGAGTAGTTTCTATCGTTGTCCACAGATTCGTTAACTACTGAACTAGTAAAAGCTTCTAATACAGTTATACCGTAGTTATTAAGGTTACTACCGGTAACTGCCCAGTCTTTTTTAGCTACATACGTGGTGACAAACGCATCTGTCGATTTTAATTTTTTGAACGCACTCATTCATTAATAATCAAGTTTGATTCTAATAAGAGCCTCTTTTGTAAAATCTTTTTGTAATGGAGTAGATAGTTTAGCTACTGCTAAAAGATCATTATTATCGTTATACAATCCAACTTGAGTTACATATGCTTGAGGATTATCAATCATTACACTATGTCTAAGTTCTCCTGATCCTGTAATATTAGATGGATTAGTAGAGTAGTTAAACTCACTATTTCTTGCTCTTACAAAAACAAAATTTGAACTTAAAGTTTCATCAGATCTTAATCTAAAAGATCCGCCATCTTCAATAGCTTCTAATAAAGGCTTTATGTTACTTCCGCCTGAATAGTTACTTGTTTCAACTAATGTAGCAGCTCCTTCTGAACCGCTTAAGTATCCTGAGCTGGAAATTAAATCTCCGTTTAATACTATAGTACCAATGTCTGGGTATAATTTTCCGTATTCGTTAGTTGTTGATGTAACAGTTCCAGCTGCAGAACCAGAGTATATACTGTAAACTCTTCCTGCATCTACAAAGGTATCGGTAGCTACATTTTTGCTGTTGTCTGTTAAATGTACAAATCCCTTTGAACCAGATAGAGTTAAAAATAAAGATCCTGGTAAGATTTTTTCTTTAAATCTTGATCTCTGTATAGATATAGCATAAATATTATCTGGGGTATTGACCGTACCTCCTTCTGTAAAAGTAAAATCTGTATCTTCGTCTCCGTTTATTAAAGTTCTAAACTGTCCATATACGGTAGAGCTATATGATTTTCCTGTTATACCTGAGTTGTATAGTTGAGAGCCTGAACCTAATCTATTTCCATAAGCTATTGAAAACTGAATTTCTTGATTAGCTGTATCGGAGTTATATACTTGGTAGTAGTACTTACCGCTGTCAGCAGCTACTTGAGTACTTGAAGTATGGAAAGTAGTAAGCTCTACTACATTATTACTCCATGCAGGAGCTGTTATAGAATCTGCACTTACGACTACATCTTCTGAATCGAATCTTCTATATGACATAATTAATTATTTACTTTAGTTATAGTTACTGGGATTGTTACCCTTGCTCCACTATCTCTACCAATTAAAGTAACTGTAGTAGTAAGGTTAGTTTTGGATGCTCCAAATAAAGTATTTACTGTTGTAGCAGTTAAATTTATAGATGTTCCAATTACTGTTTTAGATACATTAGTACCTAACGTAGTAGTTGTGTTTAATCTTTCTGCTTCGTCAGTATTAATACCTACTCCTGTAAAGTTAGATAATACTCTTGCGTCCGCTATAGTTGCTGTATATCCTCCAGCTTCGAATGTTGAAGTTGCACCTAGGTAGTTTAATGTTTGAGGAGTAATTGCTAGAGAAGCTCCTTGTCTTAAACTTATTGATGCATACCCTGCTTCTAGTAAAGGTAGTTTAGATGTACCTCTCGGTAGTGTAGCAAGTTTATATTTCATAACTTGATTTTCGTCAGGAAATGCTTCTAATAAAGGCATATTCTCTATAGCTTGTCCGTAGAAAGCAGAACCTGATGCATGATCAGGATTATATAGAGTGTAGTCTATCTCGTCATCAGCTAAAGCAAATTGTGTAATTTTGAAAGAGCCGTCTCCTCTAGCTAAAAGCTCTCTTCCTTTTTTTGTTAAAATTGCGTCGACTGTTACGACTGCATTATTTAAATATCCCATTGTTTATCTCTTTTTATATAAATATATTGTTTTATTGTTTTTCTTATTAAGCGTCTATTGATCGTGAAATTATTCTAGATACATAAGTTTTCTCTCTACCTAAAGTAGATTGCCATGGTTGATGGTTCGGAGAATATATTCCAGATAATCTTTCTCCGTCTGATGCAGGAGCGTCTGTATCAAACATTCCTAATTCACCTAAGTATGTACCACTAACAATTAGTTCTTCAGAATCTCCTGGTCTAATAAAGTATTCTTTAAGAGACTGAGATGGGTTACTAGCATGTCTATCACTAGTCCAGTAGTAGATAGTATCTCCTTGACTTGATAGTGTTTGGAATTCTAGTAAGAAAATATTTTCTGCATTTGATGCTGAAGGTATATCAGCAGGATTTATTTCGTATGCTGCTTTATCTTCTACTATTTTTATAATTTCATCTATGTTAGGAATATAGAGCTTAGATCTAGTTAGTCTTTTATAGTCTTTTCCTTCTAATTCATATACAGGTTGATTAATAGGAGGTCTACTTGATACGCTTCCTTGGAAATAAGACTTCATTCCTGGTCTAGAAGTAATAAAAGGAGGGTTGAAATAAAAAGTTTCTATATCAAGATCTGAAAATGATTTACTTCTTATTAGGCTTGAGGTTTCAAATAAGTCGAATTTAGCAGCTTGAAAAGCTGTAAACGATAAAGCAGGGTCGTTAAGGTATAAACTTCCGCTGTCTAGTTTAGAGCCTTCGTATCGAGGTAAAACCCACGATTTAGCATACAAGTTAGATTCTTGAAAAGATGCTGTTGTAGCTGAACCTGTTAATATTGCGTTTAAATTTTGAGGTATTATTTGATCATCTTTTCTATCTATCTCGAACACACCTCCAACGCCTTGTGCTTGAGAGCCTGTCTGTTGTATTCTTCTTGGCTCAGTTGCATTATTAAATACTATATTAAACTGACTATTTCTAAACGTGTCGATCTTTGGAGGTGGTGTAAGAGATGTATTTGTACATGCTCCTACAATACTAGCGATAGAACCGGTATAAACATATGGACTTACATCGTAATAAAAGTAACCTGAGTATGCTTGTCCGTTCACAGTATTTACAGTAAAGTCTCCTACTGTAAATGTTGAAAGATTACCAATAGAGTCAATTCTACTAGAACCATTACAGTCGTTTACACTTATTGTCATTCCAACAACTTGACCTAAGTTGTTATGTAAAAATTTTGCTTCACCTTGTGCTGGTGGAGTTGCTTTAAATGTATTTAAATCTTGTCCCATAATCTATTAAAAATCGTCGCAATCGAAATAAGAGTCAACAGTACCATTACCGTTTATAAGTATTACATTTTCCGGTTCAGATGTGTCTACCATTCTATAGTGTATACCGTAATTAATATTAGTTAAACCTGAATTCGTATAAGTCACCTGACCTGGGTCTGGAAGTAGTTGTAAGCTTCTTAACTTTTGGAAATATAATGTAACTGTAAAGTCTGGTATCTGCATTGGATCACAGAAGCTTCCAGCTACGTCATCTCCAGTTGCTTCAGCAGTAGTTGCGTTAAAGCTTTGTACTCCGAATCCTGAAGTTGTAGTTGCGCTAATAGTATCTCCGTAGGCTGTACATACGGATGAAGAAGCAAATGCTCTATAGTAGTAAGTACTACCAGCTGTAAGTCCTGTAAAGTTATGTTCAAATGCACCTAAACCTTGACCTGGTGTTGTTGCAACTATTGATTCAGTAACTCCATTAGTAATACTTCCTGAGGCATTACTTCTATCTACTACCGCTGATGAAGTAAGTGAGAATATAAACCCTCTTCCTAGTAGTATATGAGATCCAGAGCTATTAACTTTAGCTTGAGCTCTTAATACTGAAGTTGTAATGTTATTAGCAGCTAGAGAGCTTACACTTGGACAAGTAATACTTTCTTGGATTACTGCACCGTATACATCTCCACAGTCAGGTGTTTGTGCATATGCTCTTATATACCAACTTCCTGTTTGCAGGTTATTAAGTACCATACTAAAAGGCGAGGAAGAAGAGGCAAAGAAACTACTAGTATCTGATGGTCTAGTTGGAGTAGTATTAGTTTGAGAATATACAAAACCTCTAGCAGCATTTTCAGAATAAGTAACGCTTCCAGTCGCACCAATACTTAAGCCATCAGCAAGTATATTTGTTCCGTCTGTAGATACAGTAGGACATACTATTAATTCAACTAAAGCAGGCTTGTAGTCTACTTGAGAAGCATTTTTATATTTCCATTCGTTTTCGTCATTAAGTTCTCCATTACTAACTTTAAATTCACTTCCACTTAATTCACCGTCAAATCTTGCTCTTTCTTTTAAGTGGTATGTATATGGAGCAAGTCCGTCTGGTGTTACTATACTATGTGTATAGCTAGCAGTTAGTGGTATTTCAAACTCTTTATCGTAAAAGTTGGTATAAGATCCACCTTGACTACCTGAGCTAAAAGCAGTATCTATTGAGGCTGTAAACTGGTCGTGTGAACCGCTTACGCTTACTTGCTTTATTTTATTTCTTTCTAATATATGAGGTTTTATAATAATACCTGTATCAATATTTGATCTAGCAGGTACAAAGTCTTTTATCATTTTAAAGAGTACGTTGTCGTAAAATTTAAGTACTCTTACAAATTCTCCATAATGATGCGGAGATGATTGTGTGATAACTCGATTAGATTCTGATACTAGTAATTCGTAGCTACCAGATTGTGCTTGTCCTGGGTCACCTATATAGTTGTCTATATCGAATCCTGATACTAACTGCCCTCTTATATACTCGTTTAGAGGATAAGTAGGAGAGTATCCAACCTCTACTGTATGTATATCATCTGAATATTTACTATCTCTCTGCATTACAGAAGTATACTTTGATAAAGTATTTCCCGTAGTAATACTTCCTGTGTTATCAGTTTTTACTTTACCCGCAGAAGAAGTATACTCTAGTAAAGGTCCGTAATTATGGCTACCGGAAGTATTTTCTCCTCCAATAGTTCTTACATAAAGACCATTTATTGACCCAACTGCTCCTTGTAGGTTATTATCAGTAGGAACTCCAAATGAAGATATTAAAGCTTTTAATCCCCTCTCAGTTCCTTTAGTCTTAAGTAGGTAAGGTAGGTTATGGTATAATCTCTTATGTATTTCGTTCCTATATTTTTCTATAGAATCAATACTATTAGATGCTGAGGTAATCTCTTTTGTCCAGTCGCTTCCAGTTTGGTATATTTCTCCGGTAAAAATTTTAAATAAATCTTCTGATGATCTAGTATTATTGTATATTTTGACTCCAAAATTTTTAAGAGTATCTTGTACTAAGTCTTTTGAAATTCCGTATTCAAGCCTATTATCATTATCATACTTGCTAGCTAAAGCTTTACCGTAAATCCATATATTATCAAAATGTTGACCTAGCATGTTTATAAAAACACTGTAGTTTACACTGTCAGGGTCTTCTTTGAGATACTCTGGGATAGTATTTAAAAGCTGTGAGTAATTAGAGGTATCGTAGTTACTAGCTGAGATTATTTGTGCATTATAAAACGAGCCGGTTGCACTACCTGTAGCATTTATATAAGGTTTGTTGCCTGGTGCTTGTTTAGGCCAAGAAGTAGAGCTTGATTCGTAATATAAATGTTTATCGTAGTGGTCAAAGTTATCTAGTATATTATTTATCTTGTCTTTCCAGAAGTTTTCACTTCCTGTCATATACCCAGAATATCCGTTCTCTATTATTGCTGATGATTTAGATACATTTACCTGATAGCTTTCTATAAGATTAAGTTTATATTGAAAGTTTTTAAGTCTTTCTTCAGCTGAGCTAAATTGTATAAAATTAGAGTAGTCTGAATAATCTATACTGAGATTAATACCTTTTTGAGAAAAAGCTGAGTTTAGTTCTCTATAGGTATTATTAGTAGGGAAAGAAAATAAGTCATTATAACTTAAGTACGATGTCTGTGCAGGAGCATCTTCTGGTTTCTCTATATTAAAATTAGGTCCCTTTAAGTATGGTATTTCTACTTCATCTACTATAGTTGATGTTTCGATAGCAAATGCAACAGTATCAGAGATTACTCTATCTACTGTAACTATGTCTTTTAATTTATATGCTTCTGGTAACGGTTCATAGAGCTTTACTATAACAGAATTGAAGTCTCTATATTTTTGTATATCTATATTTATTCCTATAAATAAATCGTTGTTCTTGAGATTAAGCCTAAATTCATTAAAAAATGATGTACTTGCTAAATCTTTTTTTACTTTATCTGTATAACGTATAACGTCTTCATCAGTTATTTGATTTGTAAGAAGTCTTATTTCAGTTCTATCTTGAGATATCTCTTCAATAAAAAACTCTCCTCCTTTTTGATTTTCACTGTATAAATTATCTAAAAAATTATAAACAAGATTTATACCTCCATAAATATACCCTAGCTTTTTAGAGTCTGATTCTGGATCTATATCGAGAGAAGAAGCACCTGTAGTACCGGCAGTTTCACTGCCTTGAAGAAATTTTTCACCTCTATAATCATAAACCGAATCTATTAATGTTTCGTCATCTCCATATACATGTAGCTCTATCTTATGTTGGAATGCATCAAAAGTTTCGTTTACTTTAAAAGAGTCTACTACTTTAATATCTTCTTCTGAAAAGTTTTCCAGTCCGATAGGGTTTATTGGTGATATTGTATACTGTATAGCCATTTATTATCCTGGGAATAATCTATCCCACTGTTGTTTGTTACGGTTCCACCTATAGGCTTTACCTTCAAATTTTTTTACTTCATTCGGTCTTAAACCAGGTTTTCCAAAAGGTCTAAATTTTCTTCCTGCTATAACCTGTTGTGTTGAAGGCTTTGGAGCTGGTGCTTCAACTCTTTCATTGCTTGCTTTTTCTATATTTTTTCTTACACTATCTATCATCTTTTCATTCTCTATTGTAGAATCAGACGACTGATTAGTTATGGTTTTAAGAATTTCGTTTTGAGTATCTAAAGAATTTACATTTTGTTGAAGTAGTCTTTCTCTTAAATCTGATATCTCATCTAATAATGGCTGTACTTCAAGATCTTCTTTTTCTAATTCAACCATTTTAGAGCTTTCTCTTATAAGGTATTCATGAGAGTTTTCTGCTCCCTCTGCAGGTATTTCATAAAATAATTTATTGTATAATCTAAATAATTCTTCTACTGTATCGTTATCTTCCTCAACTATATCAACAAAAGTCTTAAAGGAACTATCTATAGATTTTTCAAGTTCATCTTTTTTAAATACAGTTTTAGATAATCTTATGTTAGCCATTTCTTACAATCTTAAATACGTTAGCATCATCAAAAGTACATAGGGTTCCATCTATTTCTGATCTAACTAATATCCTGTAATATCTTTCGGGTTGTAGACCATTCATAAAGATATCAAAATAAGGTCCTGAGTTATCACAGCTTATTTTGCTATATGCGCTATTAAACGGAATGACTAAATCTTCAGTAAATTCATCTCTAAGTGCATATAGAGAACCGCTATTCAAAGCATAATTAGTTCTATATATACTTCCTGTTGTAAATGTTCTACTAGGGTATTTAGGTCTAGCTAATAGCCTAAATCTTTGTTTACCAACGTCAGGGTATTCTCCACCGTTATTAGTAATTTTTACATAAGCAGTAGGGTCTGATAATACATTCAGGCTCCCTGTTACGTAACTTTGATCATCCCAAGTAAAGGTTAGAGTAGGAGGGTATATAGTATTAGTATTAGCACTAAAGTATTTTGCTCTTATTGAAGAAGTTGTATTAAATTCAATACCGTCTTCAAACTTAAGTAGAAATCCATAGTTATTAAGAGTACCGCTGTAGTGTAAATGTACACCATTAGTTACATCCATTCTTATGTCTAGATCATCGTTCGTATCAAAGCTTTGAGTAGACATTAAATTTAATCCACTTGAGCCAGTATACCAAGATCCGCCTCCAACAAAAGCACTAGTATAAGAACCTGTTACGTTGTTAGGAAATGAACCTTCTTCGTGCCAGGCTATTTTTTTACCAGCTTTAGTATATTTCCAAGAACCACCGGATGTATCTTCAGATCCTGTATATAAGTCATCCCCGTATTTCCCTATACCTCCGTCCCAATATTGTGCTACAGGAAAACATTCTACTGAGTGAGATGCAGGTATTTCGTATGCTGATGCAATGTCGAGATGTATACTAGCTGTAAACGGATAAGAGCCGATTTTAGTATTTACAACGTTTGTAATTTCGGTATCTTTCCAGTGTATTAGTATTCTCGAAGTTTGACCTATTTCTTGTATAGGGTATGCTCCTATCTCTATCATTTCATCGTATCCGGCATTAGCAGTAGCTAATTCTGTAAAAATAAACGTGTCTTTATCGGGAAAAATTTTATATACTGCCATCTTATAAGTTTATTACTCTACCTTTTATATCTTTTTTTGGAAACTTTACTTCAAAAATACATGGATCATATGACGGATATACTACGTTGTTTTTAGTAGCACCTAATACATCGTACCCGTATTGAGAATAGTTACCTCCGTTAAGGTTTTTAATTTCTATTTTTTGTACTGTTTGTACTCCTTTTACTTTGTCTAATAAAGTAAATAGTTCTGATATATTTATAGGTTGATTTATATTACGTTTCGATATTTCAAAATAATCTTGAAGTTCAAGGTTACAGTTAAGTAAGACGTCTCTACCAGAGTAGCTTGGTCTTACTATAATTTCATAGTTTACTTCTACGTTTACTATAAATGCATCTTTTATATTTATACTATCTGATATTAGCATAAACTCAGCTAAATATTTTTTAAGGTTTTCTTTTAATGTTTTTGTTCCTGTAGTAAGTTTTTTATCATTATCGTAAGCTAGAACATAAAGTGAAAGAGCTAAAGGATTATTATCTACTATAGAGTCGTTCTTTTTAGTATTAGTAAGTTGATCTTGAGTTACATATGCTTTTGCTATACTACCAAATTTTGACGGTAATGATAATGCTCTTACTGTGTAGTCTTGTAGAGTTACTGCTCTGTTTTGTTCATTAAAAGCTCTAAGAGCGTTTTCTCTCAACTCTTCTACTGTATCTCCATCTCTTCCGCCTGCTGCTGGTAATTCGTTGTTAAATGTTAAACTACCAAGGTTAGTACCAGAGTATACAACAGAGGTAAGAGTATTTGCTGGAACGTTGGCACTTATTCCTCCTCCTTGTACGTAACTTGCAGTTAACACGGTATTAGAAGGAGCGATTCCGTATGATTTACTATAGGTAAAGTTTGTTGGGTCATAAGCTGATGTTACAGAACCAGAGCCATTATAATTGAGAGACCCTTGGTTGCTTAAATTACCTATACTTGTAGCATCAGGTAAAATAATACTATCATCGTCATTCGATATACCTGAGCCGAATTGTATGTCTAAATCACCATTAGATCTAAATCTTGTTACAAATCTTCTTGGTACTTTCTTTAATGCTAATGAATAAGGTACGTTACCTGAATCAGATGAACTGTTAGTTTCGTCTAAGAAAATAGTATCTTGGCCTAAAAATGGTACTTCAAAATACTCGTTACCGTCACTATCTGTAATGCTTAGTACCTGTACAATATTACTATCAGAAAGAGTAACTGTTTTAAATTTATCAGCAGTACCTATTGTAAAATACTCTGTTTTTATTTTTCCAGATATTGCTTTAACATTCTTTGTTAATTTATATGTTTCAGGTTCATTAGCTGCTGTTATAGATTCTACTACTATTTCAGTAGGGTTATAAGAGCTACTAAAGCTAAAGTCTAGTGGTTCTGGAATAAAGAAACTAGTTTGGCTACTATCTGAAGATACTATGGTTGCATTAGCGTTTATTTTAGCAGCTTGGCTAAAATCTGGAATATAACTTCCTCCTGATGCTGATATAATTTGTTCTACTTTTATTATAGCTTCTGAGGTTCCTGTTACTCTTGGTTTATACCCCATCATATACGCTAAGTTAAAAAGATTTTTTGGGTCTTTAGCGTGGGTAAGAAATGTTTCTTGAAGTTGTGAGTCTTGGTAAAAAGATAATACATCTCCTACATAAGAGGCCATTTCTATAAACATCATTCCAGGTGAGGTAGGAGAGAAGTCGTTATATGTATCAGGAAAGTAATTTTTAGCAAACTCTATTAGCTGACTTCTAAAGTCGTCAAATTCTCTGTTTATATATTTTAGGTCTCTAGTTTGTGCCATTATTCTATATTAATTAATACTTCGTCTTCTATATTCTGATCCGCTATAGCATATCTTAGAAAAAAGCTTACTAAATTTGTATCAGGGTCGCTTGTCACTTCTACTTTTGTAGGTTTTATATTAGGAAAAAATGTTTTTATAGAAAACGAAATTCTTTCTTTAATGTTTTCCAAATCTTCTTGATTTATATTACTAAATAGTAAATCTCTTATACCTGCTCCGAAAGTAGGATTAAGAGGTCTTTCGCCGGTATTAGTCAATAGGTAGTTTATTAAATTTACTTTAATAGCATCTTTAGTTTGATATGTTGAATTAAATACCGATCCTGCAGAAAAGGGTAGGTCTACTCCTACTGCTTTTCGAGGCTGTCTATCTAAAGGGTTTATTTTTTTAGCTTCTATTGCCATTAAACTGCTCTTGCTTTATCTTTTTCGTACGATTTATCTAGTACTGCTTTCGCTTTACTAACAAAATCTAATTTACTTATATCTATACCCGGTAAAGGTCTAGTACTTTCAGTCATACCCATATTAGATGCCATTGAAGAAGCAAAATTAGGTTTAGCAACCATACTTGAATCAGCGTTGATTACGTTCTTGTAATCTTCCCCAGTCATTTGTTGCTTAGTCATATTTAACATTTCCTCCAATGGTACAGTACCTGGGTTCATTCTACCAGTAGACCAAGATCTTTTTAAATCTTTTTGCTTTACAGCTTTGTAGTCTAAGTTAGAACTTTTAACGGGTTCACTTGCTACTTTAACTGCTTCAGTAAGCATTTCTTGTAACTCATCCTTTACGGCTGATCGAACCTCTTCTCGGATTATTTTTCTTAATTGATCTAGTTTCATATTAATAAATAGTTGGTTTATGGAAGTTGATTGTTTATTCTAAATTTAAGTTCTTTAATAAGTACATCGGTACTACTAGAAAAACTAAGAGGTCCTTCTAATATTACTATTCCTCTATTATCTTTTGCTATAGCTTTTCTTTTAGGTGCTATCTGAGGAGAGTTTGGATCGGTTATTACTTCAATAGAAAATACTTTACCGTTATTAGCAGTAAATTGAAGAGCATCTTTTCCTGATAAAGTCTTTCTATTAATATTATCAAGTATTGATTGTCTTTCTTCTAATGATAAGTTTTGATCAGTAGCGCATGATGTAGCTAGTGATTTAACAGCAGAGATTTTTAACAGTATAGGGTCAAATCTTTCGGTTGCACTACTTATAGAGTCTCCTACTGCTTTAATATCATCTTCTAGCGTTTCAACTGTTTTACGTAGCCATACTAGGAGATTAGATTGAGCCTGGATTAATCCTTGAGGAAATGATAGTACTAAACCAATCATTCCTGGTCCACCGTAAGCAGTTAAAGCAGGAAAATGAGCTAGAATGTCTGCTGCAACTTTTCCAGCAGTAGTTGCTGCTTTGAGTTTTTTCTGAACATCTCTGTATTTTTGTATTTTTGAGTTGGTATTCTGTGTTACGTTTTCTATAGCCTCTAATTTTTTAAACGTTTTCTTTAATTCTGCTGTAGGAGGGCATACATCTTTAACTAGAAGTTGTATTTGTTTATCTAGTTCTTTTTCTGCATAATCTCTAGCATATATTTCTGCTGTAGTTAGAGCTATAGTAGTATAGTATCCAACGTTGCTTTTAAAATCTTTAAGTAGTGAGTGTGGCATTATTCAATAAATACTTTTTTAGATTTTATAGTAGAGTTCTTTTTTAACGGGTTTACTTTAGGTAACAGGTTTTTAGAAATACTGTTCTCTAAAATTTTACCATAAGCGTTTAAGTTAAGTATAAACTTACCGTCTACTGTTTTTGCTTTAGCTAATTCTTTTCCTAAGGTTTTTATTAGTGTTAATAAATCGTGAAGTAAAATTTCAAGCTGGTCACCTAATACTGCAGGTTGTGGTAATCTATCTCCTGTATCTCTATCTTTAGCTTCATGTCCTAGGTATATCTTTTTAGCATCTAAGCTTATATAGTCTTCTCCGTCTATGTTAATATCTAATCCTGAAGCTCCTATAGATTCTTTTGAAGAAAGTAGAATATCATTATCTTTAGCATTAAAGAACAGTCTGTCAGAATTAAGAATAATTTGAGAACCTTTAAATGATTTAGCGTTAGTATTTTTGTCTACAGCTGATAGGTTTTTTATTCTAGCTTCTTCTAGAGGTATACTATGATCAGAAGTAATATATATAGATGAATTATCTTTATTTATATCTTCATATGTCGGTAGATCGTTATCACCTGTAAATTCTCTTCCGTTACTTATTATAGTATATGGTTTACCTTCGTTATCATTATCCGTAATAATGTTTTTACTTCCTTTATAGCCTCCTAATCTAATTGAATTACCGAATCTTCCCTGTATTATATGGTCTCCGTGATTAGGATAAAGTGTATTGACATTAGCAAGTTCTTTAACTTCGTATCCAAGATCGGTTTCAGGAACATTTTTACCATCTCCTTTCATAGCAGCATTATGAGAAGCTGCATTCCAGATGGATATAACGCTTGAATAGTACATCTTATAGTCACTATCGCTTCTATCTGAGAGGTCGTTAGGACCGGGGCTGAGTACTACTATTTCGTTTTTAAGAGGATATGTTCTAGTTGTACTATCTAGAGGATATGCAAAACTTAAAAAGTTTTTATCGTCTATAAAATAGTCTTCGTTAAATAGGTGGTATCTTATAGCTCCTATAGCATAACCAGAAAGTTCGAAATCTGGGTGTTTATCGTCTAGTATTATATCGTATACTCTACCTAGTTTAGGTTTTGACGCTTTAACAGAGTTAAACGAATCAGTTTGTTTAGCGTTATTAAATCCTAGCCCTATATTATATCTGCTCATTATCTTGTTCGGGTTTCTCTACTTCTTCTACTTCAGCTTCTAAAGCTTCTTGCTCTTCTAATAAATCTTGTAAATCAGAGAAATCGAATTCATCTGTATCTCCTTTAGCAGCAGCTGTTTCTATACGCTGTATCACTGTCGCTAACTTAATCAAATGTTCATCATTCTTAACTCCTATCTCCATATATTCTTTTATCATAGGAACTATAAGAGTAGCGTCTCCTATGTTTTCTATAAGAGGTTTTAACTCTCCGATTAAGCCTTTTACTTGACCTTTAGTTTCTTTAGAATTGTCGTAGATTTCACCGAAAAGATCAGATAGAGTTTTTCCTTTAAATATTTCTTTATCTAAGCTCATAGTATTTTATTATAAATATAGCGTTAGATACTATTGGTCAGATAACCTAAATCATATAGTTTTTGATACTTCTTTTTAAAATCTTCTTTAAGTACAGTTACAACCTTGGTGAGCTTAGGGGTATCGCAATCTGTCATCTCTCTTATATAGATGTATAGAGCTTTCTTTTTAAATATTTCTAGATCGTGTCTCTTTTTAAAAATAGTAAGAACGGCATCAGCAATTTTTTTATCTTCATGTTTTATAAATAATTCATCTAACTGTTCATACATTGAATCTACCCATTCATCTAAGAATTTAGATAACGTTTTTGAAGAAGGTACGTCCATATTTAAGTTATCTTCGTAAGATTCTTCTATATCTTGAAAGTTTCCTATCTTTTTTAACTTTTTATAGTTTTTATTATTGTAATTTATCAACCACCTTTTAACTATAGTACCGAAATACGAGTATGCTTTAGCTCCATTAGTAGGATCAAACTTCATAATCTTCTCTTCTAGTAAAACAGATACCAGTTCATGTTTAAGATCTTCTATTTTATCGACATCTGTATAGTAGAACTTAAAGGTATGTATAATATTTTCTGAAAGTTTATAAAAAGGGAGGTAAATGTGTTCAGTAAAGATTTTATTTCTATAATCTTGGTCTGTAGAGTTATTGTATTTTACTATGTATTCTTCTGTTTCTTTTGTAAAATAATTAGCTTTCGCTCGTTTCCTTGCCATAATTTTGGGGAAGCATATAGTCGTTCAGTTGCTCCTGTACTGCTTTCATTTGGTTAAAAAATTCACCAACTTCATCATCTGACTGAAAGACCCCATTTTCATCAAGTGTTTGTAAGTGTCGTTTTGATTCTCCTACGATATTTGAGATATTTTGTAGATATTTCACTTGATCTTGTGTGACATCTTCGTATCTCTCTACTTTTACTAGTAGGTTTCTAATAATATAAGCAGAAGTTACCAATAAGGCAACTAATATACCAAGGATTATGTAAAATAATGTAGGATTAAGTTCCATTTATAAGTTTTTTAGCATATTTTGTAGGCCTGGAGAGGAATTTACTCGTCTTCCTGTAGAGGCTTGTGTTTTCTTGACTTTTTGAGTAGCACCACCAGTAGATTTTAGCCAAATATCGTATTCTACCTTAGAAGCCATGAAATCTGCCATGTGTAGTACGTATACTATGTTAGTTTTCATCCTAGAGTTAGGGTTATGACTGTAGAAGTACGCTTCATTTGCTTTATCGAACACTCCATCATGTAGTCTGATACCTAAAAACTCGTTATGACTAACTTTAATACCAAATTTCTGTAAGATATACAAAGATCTATCTGGAATAAGCATAAAAGGTAAGTCCGGATTAAAGTTATACATCTCATGTAGCTTATCCTGCCTCCATTTATCAGTCTGAGGTATATAGTTATGTGTATCTCCATCACCTAGCTTACCTAGATCATGAAATATAGCAGCAAAAACTAGTTCTTCATCGGTGAAATCTATAGTTCCACCCATTTCCTCGTATAATCTCTTGGATTTTATGGCATATTCTACTACTCTATTAACGTGATCTACATATCCACCGGGTATAGCATTATGATGCCATGTTTTAGAACTAGCAGGTGCCATAATATACGTTTCACCTATATGTTCTATTAACTTTTTTACCTTATCCTTACGATCACCTATGTAAGTATCTACTATTTTAAGATGTTTCTCGTAATTTGAATGGATTTTCTCCGCTGTTAATGTCATATTAGATTAATTACTATAATTATTATATTTATTTATATATCTTTATATATTTATATATACCTTATTATTAAATATTTTAATATATAATTAAGATAATGTTTTTAAAGCAGAAAAGCAACTATTTCAATGTAATTTTTTGAAAATATTTTTTCCTCTTAGTATATTTTCCTGCTTCCCACCATATATCAACCTGTAAATTAAGAGTTTTACCTGATAATTCTGGTCTGACTCCTATAATTTGTGAAATAATTACCTTATCTCCAACTAAACTACCAAAAGTCTCCCTATCTGCTGAGTTTATTTCATCAAAACTATAGGAATTACGTACAAAATACGTAAGATCCCCTGACCAATATCCTGAAACTGCCGGTATTCCGTTATATCTCCATTGAGGGGACGTGGGAGTAGCGTGTACTTCTATTGTAAAGTATTGAATTTTAGGGTTATTCTCATCTATATCGAATGTAAACGTGTTATTTTCTACTATAGGTTTAATAATAGCAGTGCAATCTCCACCTAAACAAGTGGGTTCGGCGAGGGGTTCGGGGGAGCATGATAGGAATAGTGCGAAGCCCGCCGCGCAAAACGCGCGAAGTTGCCACGAAAATTTTTTACTTATCATTTTTACCAGTATAACGTTCTCCTAATCTTTCGATTACAGCTTTCGCTTCATCTACAGTCATTCTAAAGAATTCCCTTTTATTGTTAACTCTAAAGGATTCACAGTATCTATGAACTTCTTGTTCTAATTCGATACCATTGTAACAACCAAAAGCCCAAGCTACCTCGAAGTCTTGTGCGACTCCGGTAGAGGCATTTATCTGCTTTACTCTCTTAGACGGAGCATTCTTAGTATAACCTATCTTAACCATACCGGGTATAGTAGGATTGGTAAGTACATATACATATTGTTTAGACGTATCTGGTGTATATGTGAGTCTATTAGAACGTGCCGTATAGTATGTAACGTCTTCCCAACCATCTTCTGCGGTATATCTCTCTGATGTACTGGGAGTAATAGTAAAGTATTTAACAGGCGAGTCTGTGAAGTCCTCAGTGGCTTTGATTAAACCTTCTGCTTTTTCTTTTGATATTCTTTGTATCATATATATAACCTTTATTTATACCTTAATGTACGAATATTATCTCATATAAGCAACTTTTTCTTAGGTAATTGTCTATAAGCTTCACTATATAAGGTATCAATTGTGTTTTTAACTACTAAACACTTTTCATACATTTCATATTTTTCAAAAAATATTCTTAAATCATCTAACTTCTTTACTATATTAGGCAAATCATAAGATTCTCCTATAACATATTTAATAGCCTTTATATCATCTACTACTAATCTATCTAGATAAAAGTATAATTTAGTAAAATATTTTAATTTTACATCTTCTCTAACATTTTTATAATTATCTGGATAGTTTTTCATATATAACATATCCATAATAGCATAATTATCTATACCTCTGGCGACCATATTAAGAATTACATACGGATTACTAAGAGCACTATCTACTCCATGCTCTTTATATACTTCTTCATCTCCTTGTTCAAAGAGAGAAAACAACGTATGTGGATCTAATTTATTCATTTTATATAAATAGTTACTAAAATAGTTGTTATTCCGATATATTATTCATATATTGTATGTATATAAAAATAAAGGTTATGGATTTTAGTATTACATTTTTAGGAGACGGGTTTTTAATAGGATTTACATTCTTTGCAAAAGACGATAGAATAGAAGCATTCGAAGATGAAGACTGGACTGAGTTAAATTTATACTTAGGAATAGCTAAACTAACTTGGAGGTGGTTCTAGATTATCAAATATATAGAGGGTATGTACCTGAGGATAAGTGTGATTACATAGTTGAGAACTATATTAATCATTCTAAATGGAGTAAGAATGCCCATAATATTCAAAAGGGTTCCTTATATACGGAAATTTTGGAAATTTTTTCTCCCTTGATTCCGTATAAGTTTATTGAAAATCGTATTCACATAACGAAGTATAGCCCTGGTAAATACTTAAGGGATCATTTAGACGGTTATTCAACTTTAACCACAGTGTGTGATATCAGTGATGGCTATATAGGAGGACGTTTTATCTTTAATAGAGACACCTATGTTAAGTTAAATAAAGGTGATGTACTAGTTTTTGATGGTTCTCAATTAATACACGGTGTAGAAAAAGTAACAGAAGGCACTAGACTATCTTTGAATATATGGACGTTACCAATAGAGAAACCTTCTAAGTTATTATAACAATATATAAATATATATTACTATACATTGAAATCTAGCAGAATTATGAAAATAGGTTTAGGCAAAATCACGCATATAACCAACCGATAAGGGAACTATACTGTCACTGTTATATCAAGGTGAGAGCAGCCTACCGGCCGATTGCGTTAGGATTTCTTGGAGAAGAAAATAATTAGGAGTAAGCCTAATAGAGAGGAAGCTATAGTAGGTATAGGGTTAGTAATAGCGAAGTGTAGCCCTAGTACTGCTACATCTATAATAACACCCAGTACATATACTCCTATTATAAGTACCGCTATAGAGGCTATTGTATATAATATATCTTTTCTATTAAGCCTCATATATAGATATTATATTATCATACTGAGCTTTAGTCTTTATTCTATGCTCTTTCTTTAACACCTGAGGATTATAATGCCACTCTATACATTGCAATTGATGTAGGAAGGACATCTTATTGATAACCTTTGAGGGTATAAACTCTGTCATTTGTACGTTTAAATCGTTAACTATGTCTATTGTATTCATATCTATAACCGTTTAATTTACCTTAATATATGAAGAATATCTCGAATAGGCAAGCTTTTTAACGGTTATTTCCGGTGCTATATAGAAAAAAACGAATAGGGACACACACGCCTCTATGATAACTTCTATGTTTCCCATACATTATCTATCTCTCTTTCTATACATCATATATGTTTATATAACTATATCTTTATATCATTATATACTTATATGTTCTCTTCTATACTTATGTCTTATTAGAGGATAGTCTCCCTTTATCTACCTATATTAGCTTATATCTCCTTATAGATCTATATGGTAAGGTATCTATGTGTAGCCTCAGCCTTACACTACCTCAGACACTCTCTTCCATATAATCAGATGTAGAGCGTAATCCGCTATAATGGCATAGGTTCTTGGTATGTATGGAGGTACGATTGAGAACTTTGTTCGAAATCCGCGTGCGACCTTCGGTCGAGAGAGGAGAAACGCCCCTCCCTCTCCCTAACGCCATCATGTCAAACCCCCAACCCTCAAGCGCACGGCCATATTTCTTTATCTTATTTATCATAACCTTTATTCTTATGTTTATTCTTTCTATTATATTTCTTCTTATTTCTATAGACATTAGGCTTCATAGCATCATATATCTCTCTCATTGTCGCTATTATCCTTTTCATATCCTATAGATTATATTTCTTTTTATATATCTCTCTAAATCGTTTACCTACTCCTAGAGCGACTATCTCATCATAGTAAGGTATTCTAGAACTTCTTTTAGTAATAAGCTTATCTGGACACCTTAGGTCTTTAAACACTCTTAGCCTCATTCTACCTCTTTGGCCTTTAGTGACTACATATATTGGAACGTTCTTCTTTACCATGTTGTTATTATTTCTACGAATAGAAAAGCAAATAATAGTCCTAAAAAGAATAATGCTAATGCACATCCTTTACCTGCCAGACTTAGCTTCTCCTCTTTTCTTTTTACCATATCAGATCTACTATTAAAGCTATTACAGATCCTGCCACTGCTAATATAGCAGCTACAGCTATTAGTTTCATAGTTTCTCTCTCCTGCTTAGGAGACCTTCCTTGATTTGATCTATACTGTCTCATTTAATGTATGTTTAAAGAGAGTAGAAGACTCAAAGATAAAATGAACTATCTCTTCAACGTCTATACTCTGAGGATTATCTACTTCGTTAAATGCGTCTTTAACTTCTTTAACTAATATTTCGAATTGAACCGGAGTTAACCAGTCTACTATATTAGCTTTTAAAATTTCTTGGACTTCGCTTCGGATCCAAGAGTTGAATTCTATATTTCTCATAACCTTTATTTTTTAAAATTAATTAAGCAATATACTTGCTCTTTGCTTTCCATATTACTCTAGGAGTAGTAGAAAAGATCTTCTTTCTACGCTTATTAGCGTAATCTAAACGCAGACCTTTTTGGTCAGGCATCATGTTGTTCATAGTTTTGATTGATTAATACTTGTTGGTACTTAATATAATTCTCTAATAGTTTATATTGTCTAGATAACTCTTTATTGTTATTATCAATAAATAGCTCTAAAAACCTATTCTTACATAGTTTGACATAGGTTTCTGCATGTTTTAATTGCTCTAGCGAACGGCAGCTCTGAATAACTTTCAAAGCCTTTGCCGCTGCTATTACAAACTCTGTTTTTATTGTAGTCATTATACTCTTTCCCAAGTTAAACCGTTATAGTTAGTAACGAAAGAATCAAGTATATTTTGAATTCTAACCTTAGTTAACTTTCTATCGTAGATAGTATCAACATAAGCTTCCTTTTCTTTATCCCACATTCTACCTTTAGTTTTAACATCTAAGTCAGCAGATTTACCTGAATAAGACATTCTAGTAATCTTAGCTTCAACGACATTAGCTACACCATAGTCAAATCTTTCTTGAATATAAGCAGTTTTATCTTCTAATATCTTGATACCAGCTTTAAGATCCTCGATAATAATATCGTTTCTAAAAGCTTTAGTTTGATCCTGAATAGATCTAATCTCATTATTACATTTATTAACAGCTTCTTGAGTTTCAGAAATAAGCTCATTATGATCATCCCATACTTTATTCATTTCAGCAAGTATATTATCTTTACAGTCTTGAATTATCATAGCATACTCACCAGATAATCTAAGTCTCTCATTATTAAAATCTGAGTAGTAATCAGAAGTAGAGTAAGTACTAATACCCATATCAGTAAATTGAGCTTCTTTAGTAGTATTATCCCATCTACTATACTCTTGAACTTTAATAGTAGCTACTTCTTTAGTTCTAAAAAGCTTCTTAGTAACATAGTCATCTTTCTCTTCTGACCATACTTCCTTTTCATACTCATCACCTCTAGCAGTAATCTCCATCGATGAACCATAGCTAGTATGGAATTGCATATCTTCTAAGTTAGATTCAATAGGACTGAAGTATGATTTAAGAACATTATTCAAAGCGATATTTTTAGCTTTAACAGCTTCATCGTTTTTAGTTCTTAACTTAGTTAATTTAGCTTCTAATTTAGACTCTTTAGCTTTTAGAGTTTCGAAAATTGATTTATTATTCATAACCTTTATTTTATCTTTTTAATTATACTTAAATGTATGAATAATATCTCAGACTAGCAACTATTTCCAT
>Ga0209645_1000289_pt1 | contig 26942 bp, 33 predicted proteins | sample ETNvirenome_6_30_FD_184070 | JGI IMG/M metagenome (GOLD analysis project Ga0209645, IMG submission 184070) | Marine viral communities from the Pacific Ocean - ETNP_6_30 (SPAdes) (version 2) | ecosystem: Environmental > Aquatic > Marine > Oceanic | place: Pacific Ocean | collected 2013-06-19
TCGTCACTAAAACGGGCAACTACATACTTAATTAAATTGTCTTCGTGTTGGACTATTTGTTGTCTGATTTTGATTATTAAATCTTCATCCATTCCTACCCTTCTTAAATCCTCACCTAAATCCTTTATTAATTTTTTATGAGAATTTTGAATAATATCTTTAGCACTCATCACATCTACCTCATCGATACCTCCTTCTTTATTGTAGTCTACTTTTTCAGCTAATCTTCTATTAGCTTCCTGGATTAACCTTAGTTTTGTTTCTTTAGCTTTTCTTAACATAGTAATATTGTTTTCCAATAAATACCAAATTTTTCTAAAAAAATTTTCTAGAAATTTTATAGTGCACATTTCTTTTTTAGGACCGTCCCCCCTTTTGACCCCCTCAAAAGCCGCTAGTAAGGGGGGATACGGCGGGCAGCCAGGGGGGCAGGGGGCCGCTCCAGGGACCCATAAGGGGGTGTAGGGAGAGAGTATTAATATGGGGGCTGCATCCCCATAGCATACCCCTATGCAAGCCCCCCTGCAGGATTGTCATATTGTCATGTAAGAAAGTGGTCCTAAAATTTGGTAGTCTCATTTATTTTTCGTACCTTTATATTATAAGATGTGGTGGAAGACCGTAAGGGCACCACCTGCCCTAGAGTGTAGGGTTCACAGTAGTATAGTGCCCTCCCACTACCACCCTAAAGGTACCACTTTTTTTTGACATGGCCAAATAAATCCCATGACAATTTGTCCTCTTTAGTAAAACTTATTAACATAGGGTGTTGATAAAAAAAAAGTTATTAACAATTGTCACATTGTCAGTATAAAAATTTGGCCATGTAAATTATTTTGTGTACCTTTAGGGTGTGGAAGGGTGGGTTATGCGTGGTCCCATTTCGGTACATATAAAATCCCACTGCTGTACCCCTTTAAATTCCCCCTGACACACTGTCATGTTGAAAACTTTTTTAAAATAGTGGTCTAAATATTTGGATTTGTCAAAATGTCAGTCGTGAGTCGCAGAGGACACAATCCCTTTAGCGGCCATTAACTAATTCCCTGTACCGTTGTGATACCCGTAATTTATTCGTATATTTGTACATAGGAGTTCCCTAGAGGGAATTTCCATAGTGTAACATTGTGGTAATTAGTGGTAAAAGGTGGTAAATCCTTTACGACAAGTAAGGGTTATAACGGAACACGTTAATTTAGGTATCGTCTAATGGTCTAGAATCCTTTACAAGGTATCTGTAGACCTGTATAAGGACCTTAAAAAAATTTCATAAGTACCAGTGTGGGGGACTTGTTTAAGACCCTTCAATGGTCTTCTATTAAGACCTTTATTTTAGTCTTATTCAATAGGGATTTCATTGTCCTTTCCAATTGGGATGAGGGAACACATTTACGTATAACACTTGTAATATGATACCAATGGTAGAGTACCATTAACCGTTAATCTTTACCTTAGGAATATCATTCCAATTAGAGGATTATACTATGGGGTATTTAATAAGTTCCTTACATATAACCATTACTATTTGGATATATCCTTTTACTATAGGGTTATGTATATTTGGAACTATACTGTGGTATATAACTTAAGTGTTTACTATAGTATTATATATAGGGATTATACTTATACTATTATTAATTTTACCCCCACCAGAACGATAATGACAAATGAGTGAGTCCACATTAAACGGAGGGAGTGAAATGACCGTAGTGACCCTGACCGAAACGTTAGTGGAGGGATAAGGGATAATGGGGAGGAACTTAGTTGTTATTATCTCACACATGAAACTATTTATACTATAAACAATATTAGTGATTAAACTATTAAACATATTATCTGAACAAGTAAGTCCTAACTCCGATAAACTTCTTAAATCTATACAATCCATTGTAGACCAGTCTCTAATAAGAATGAACAAAGAAACTGAAGAAATGGGTCTGGGTGAAATGGAACATATAAATGAAATAGAATCAATCGAAGGTGTAATAGCAAAGGGTTTCTATATTACAAATTTACCTGAAGAATATGGAGAACCAGTTAAAAGGTTATATCTTGATATGTATGTGAATGGTCCTAGGTATGGTTTTGACGACTATAGAAACACTAGAAGTGAGATTAAACATGATATTAATAAACTTATCCCCGACACTGACATTTATTTCACAATAAAAGATACTAGGACATTTGGGCCTGGTATAGACTATTAAACTATTTATACTACAAACAATATTATTATGATACAACCGATTAACGAAGCAGAGAAGAATAGGATTAGAAACCTACACCGTAAACATTTTGTTTTAAATGAAGATGATTCATTAAGTAAAACAAAAAAATGTGCTATTAGAAACCTAAAAGAAGAAAAGGTATTGACTACGGAAATAGAAAATAAAATTAACGATTATGTAGATTATAATGAGTTGGCTGACTATTTGCAACAATTACCTGTCGGAACTGGTAGTGTAATTAATTGTTTGACCACTACCTTAAGGATATACGAACCTGAGTTTAGTCTGAATGAGTCACTTTTAAATGAGAACGAAGAAGTAGAAGTAGATAAACTTGAAAAGACAAACAAACCTTACTGTAAAGGTGGTAATATGGAAAATAAACTTTTATCTAAAATAAAATCTTTAGGGGATGAAGCAAAAACCAAACTTAAGGAATTGTATGAAAAAATTGAAGGTAAAAGTGTTAAAGAACTTCTTGGTATATTAAGGGAGGCCAGAAAAGCTAAGAAATCCACTAAGAATTTAAATGAATCTGTGGGAGCTGTAGTAATAGCGGGTGTAAGTATTCCTGGTGGTATCTTTATTGCAATAGGAGCTTTGATAATAATACTAATTATTGTAACTATACTTAATAAAAGTGGTAGGGGTTGTGGAAACCCATTCGATAGACTATAAAAAAACAAAAACAATTATTATGAAGAATCATTTTTTAATCTCTGACTCAGAGAAGAGTAGAATATTAAACCTACATGAGTCACGTAAACCTTATCACGGCACATCACTTTTAAATGAAGAGGAAGACAAATCCGTTATGGAATCTTTGGCAAGAAAAATTAACGGAATTATTAAATCTCGGTTAAGGATAGAAGATTTGGTTAGTAATCAAAAACTAATATTTGGATTTAGAAGGGTTGATGGTAGATTTACAATGATTAGTCCTACAGCGGCAAAAGATTTTAAAGGAATGGGTCCGTTTGATGGAGATAATCTTCGAGGTAAGTTTCAGTTAAATGGTAATATGTTATTTTTAAAAACACCTTCTGCTGGTTACGTTGATATAGTTGAGACTAATTTAAATGATGAGGAGAAGTTGAACTTTGATAAAGAAGGGTTTATACCTTCATTCCCTAACAAATCTTTAAAGAATTTAATTAAAGATGGTACTATTAATATTATCTTGAAAGGTGGAGGACAAAGTTTTATGTCTTATGAAAAAGCATATAATCAGAGTCAATTGAATCAATTTTGTGGGAGTTTAACTAAATTTAATAACCTTGGGGATGAGGTCCCAGTCGAAGACATACTTTTAACCGATACCGCTTCTGGTAAGAAAAAAATATGTTACGGACAATATAGGGTAAGTCAAAGCAATATATCACTCTCCATACCTAACAATCCTCTCACAGGTATTTTAAACTCAAATAGGTCTAACTAATTTTATGACACCAGAAATAGAAAAAGTAATTAACGATTATATTAATTCACCAACCGGAAAGATTAGACAAATCTATCCTGTGGTGGAAAAAATTGACTTGGTGTACCACACTAATCCCGATGTGGGAAGAAGTTACTACGGTGACAGTAGAAGTGAGGAGTGGTTGGATGTGAACGTCTATCTTAATTCACCTATAGATATGGAAGAAGATTTATGGGACACTCACAATTTTGACTGGTCCTATATGATGGACCACCATATTACTAACGATGTGGTTAAATTATTTGGTGGTAAAAAATTACCTTATGAGTTAAAGATATATGCTCCCAGAGATGAAGATGATTATAATAATATGTTAAGAGCTAATTCCCCCGAAGATTCTTACTGGAAATATATAACGGGAACTGGTGGTCTAACCTGGTAAACTACTTTCTTTAAACTTATCTTCTAACTCTTTAACTAAAACGTAGGACTCGTTAGTAGTAAGATTTTTATTTAAATGTTTTTTAATCATCTTTTTAATTATAGACACCAAGATAACTGTCGGTAAAAGAGTAGGTTTCGTCTGTGTTACTGGTGATTCCTCTTCCTCTTCTGGATTATAAACCATCTGTCCATTCTCTAGTTGGTAATATAACTTAACATTAGATTCACCTCTACGATTCTTACTGAACTCTAAATGCCTTTCAGTACCATGACCTCTACGGATATATAACATGCCTGATGTATCAAACTCGATAGATGAATCTCCTTTGAAAGTCCCACTCTTTGTAGCTTGTTGAATTACTAGGAATCCAGTGTAAGTATTAGTAGGATTATTTCCTCTCTTATGTTTAAACATAAGGTCCATGACCCACTTTAAACTTTGTTTAGAATTAAGGTCTGTAGTGGTCTGTATTCTACCTGAAACTACCTCTAGAGAGTCCATCAATACCATGTCCCATCCTTGGTCTAAAGTTTCTTCTATAAGTTTTTGTGGATTCTTTACTCCAGCAAGGTATAATGTTTCTAGTTCTGCCAAACCAGGAATGAAGGTAGATAATTCATAGTTATCTATTTCATCTTGCTCGCCGGAAATATATAAACATTTTTTAGTAGGATTGTTCTCTTGTAATTTATATAGTGTGTCGATTGCCCATGAAGTTTTACCACTACCTGCACCACCCACAACAATATAAACTGTTGAAGGTAGGAATCCACCTCTAGTTGAGACAAAGGAGTCTAACTCAGAGTTGGTTTTCATTGGTTGTAGTACTTGTTTAGGAATATGTAGGTCTTTTAATCTTACTGGTTTCATAGAATACGGATTTATATGTGGTTAATTATTAATACAAATATAAGGATTTTCTATGAATTTACCAAATAGTTTATAACATATATCGATATTGGTCCAGGTCTTTTTTAACGTCTAACAGATACTGACATTTTTCGTATTCTTCTATCTCTGGTTGTTCAAAATACTCAACCATCGCATCTATTTGTTTTAATTTATCACTGTGAGAAATGGTATAATTTTGTGTCCATTTTTCTACACCAAAGTCAATTAAATCTTTAAATGATGATTCTAATCGTTCAATTTTATCTTCTTCCCAAGTTTTTAGGAGTCTTTTTCTTCTTTCTTTTGGAGTTTCCATATTTATAAGTATATAAAACAGAATTTCATATGTCTATAAAAGATTGTAATTTAAGTTATCTCAGGACTCTTACTGATAGTTTAAATGACCGTGACGAAGAACTAAAAAAGCGTGATGAATTAGTACAATTAGTATTCGATAATTGTCCTGCTGGTTTAGTTATTTGGGCGGTAGATAAAAACTTAATTTTTACCCTATCTGAAGGTAGAGGACTAAAAAATTTAGGTCTTAAAGATGGTCAAAGTATAGGTAAAAGTTTATACGAATACTTTGATACTGTAGATGATAATTTTGAACCCATTAAACACCATATAAAAGCTTTTGAAGGTGTCCCTGTTCGTTACGATTACGAACACTTAGGTAGAGTGTGGCACACACATTGTACACCTGTATTTAATAAGGAAAATAAAGTGATTGGAGTAGCTGGATGTGCTTTTGACATCACAGAATACGTAGAACAACAGAAAAAAATAGAAAAGTTAGAAAAAATTATTAAAGATAGAGAAACTTGTTCTCAAGATAAAATGGAATTAATTAGAAAATTGGTGTGATATGTCAAATGGGCAAAATGGTTGGAACGAGTACTCTAAACTTGTAATTAATGAATTAGAAAGATTGAATGATGGGATTACAAATCTTAATCAAGAAATTCAATCATTAAAAAAAGAGATAGTGGAACTTCAAGGAAAAGAAGAAACTATTAAAGAACTAAAGTCTTGGAAACAGTCAGTGGATGAGGTCGCATCACCTACTCAATTAAAAGAACTTAGTAATAGTGTTTCTGAATTAAAAACTTTTAAAACACAATCAGTTACTATTTTTCTTATAGTACAAGGTTTAGTAGGAATTGCTTTAGCCTTACTTAAATTTTTTAATTAGAATCCTTTTCATCTTTAGCTTCAGACATAGCATTAAAAGCTACCCACATTATTATCCCGAATATTATATATTTTATTATCATTATCATACCACAAATATAAATAAAATTTAATTAAAAACCAAACTTTATAAAAATGATTTTATCAATATATTTATATTAAAATACATCCTTATGAAAAAAATAGAAATTTTAAACGAAACCAATAAAATGAAGGCGATGATGGGGATTCCTTTAACTGAAGCTGTAATTCAATTAGAACCAGATGAAAGAACCGACGCTGTTAAAATAAACGCTTTTGGTGTGTTTCCTGTAAATGTAACTAAAAACAATACTAGTGACAAATTCATAAGTGAATTAATAGAAAAAATTAAATCTGACGATACTTTAACTGAAAAACTTGCTAAGGGTGAACTTAAAATTAAAAATATAAAGTTAAGGGGTGGTGCGAGTAACTGGAATAATACTAATGGAAAACCTGGTATGGGAATAGTTGAACCTCAAATCGCTAATACGGATGACCTGGTAAGTAATTTTAGTGCCTCTGAATTTACTGACAAATCTAAATATGAGGGTAGAAAGTTTGATGGTAATTTAAAGCATAACACAAATTTAGCGAACAAGAGGGCAAAGAATCTATGGAACGAACTCGCATCTAAATTACCTAAATCTGGAATATCAGTAGAGGGTGTGACCCCAACCATAGTCGGTTATAACGTTGACACTGGTGGTAAAGTAGATAGTAAAAGAAATAAAGAAATTTATAAAGTTCCTGGACAACACGTATTTGTAGAAATACTATTAGACCAACCACAAGACAAAGATGAAGGAAGGATAGAATGTTTAACAGGTGTAAAAGTAGTTGTAGGTTATTTTAAACGTTCCACTACTATAGAAGGAGTTAAATTCCCCCCTAATAAGAACCAAAACCACACTTGTAATTACGCAACTTTCACAATATATTTAAATGGTGTTCCAGTAGGGAATGTTAATATGAATAATAATGTTGCTAATAGGGGTCCTCAGACTCCTCCAAACGAATATCAAGAATCTTCATCTAGAATAGGGACTACGGAAGAAAATAATCAGTATGTTAGTGATGGTCAAACTGGTGGTCAAGTTTATAACATATTAACCATAACACCTGAAAAAGCAAGAAGTATAATAGGAGATGGGGTAAGTCAAATACAAATGTCTATGAAACCCAACAGTAACTCTACCCTTAGAGGTAAGAATAAAGACCAGGCTCACGGTGACGCACCTATGGTGGGTGTATTTAAAATAGTTCCTAATAAAGAACCTATTGTAAAATATAGTCCTAGAGAACCGTATGGTAGTAGAAACAGTAGTATACGGGACGTTAAAACTTCTGACCTAGTAAATTTAGGTAGACCTTTTGATGTTTGTGAGGGTGAAGAAACTGTAACTACTACGTAATTTTATTAATAAGATATTCTTGAGGTGTACATTTAGGGCATAAAGTCATTAATTCTGTAAAAGGACTACATTCGAAGTTTTCCTTATCTGGATTACCTAGAAATCCTAGTTCTTCTATTCCGTACATTGGGTAATTACATTTATCACAAATAAAATCTGGTTCTACCCTCTTATCTTCACTTTCTCGTGTTTCCATGTTTTATTTTTATATGTTTCTTTTACTAATTTTTTATCTAATTTACACTCATCTTTAAACATACCCATCCAATACTGGACATCTCCAAACTCCATAGATATTTCATTTATAAAATCTTTATGAGGTTTATTATGTTGTTGTAAAAGTATAGTGGATAATTCGTTTAACTCCTCTATGAGTTTAAGTGTTATAAATTCTTGTGTCATTTATTTTTTTTTTAATCGGTTTGTGGTCCCTCACCTTCTGACCATTTTTCTTTTTCTATTAACTCTTCCATACTGCTGATAACTAAACGTTTCTCTTCTTTTATAAATGAAATAGGTAATTTAATTTCACAATCTAATCCCTTTCCTGTAGTATCTCCACCATCAGAAAATAAGACTTCACCATCATAGTCAGCTTCCCCAACTATTTCATAAACATTATTGGGGGTAAGTATAACATTTATCTCTAATTTAAGTTTTTTAATGTCAAATTCTTCTCCATCTTTTAGTTCTAATTCAAAAGTTTTTAAATTACCTTTTTCAGATGAAATGTAAGTTACTAAAATATTATCTGATTTACTTTCTATTTTAGATATTGTTTCACTGTATTCCAATCCAGACACATCGTATTCACCTAATAATTTAGTACCTTGGTATACCATTAATTTGCAATCTGGACTACTTGGGCCGTAATAATGACCCAGGTTATCAAAATCGTACCAATCGTTCCCTGTATCTAAGGCATCACCTATTTCATAAAGTATTACATCTTCTATTTCTTTATTGTTTTCTAAAGCGTAACCTTCAATTTTTTTATATTCTTCTGGTGTGAATTCATTCATTGTTAATTCATGACCCCACCTACCAATTATTAGTTCTAGTTTTTTTGACATAAGTTTTGTTTTTTAAAAATTAATCTTTTAAGTTCGGAGTAACCAACCATATCGGAAAATAAGTCATTATAGTTTCTAACATAGTTTATAGCACCATTAAGTTGGTCTAAAGTTTTACAACTTTGAATTACTTTAATAGCTTTTTGTTTAGATTCTAATTGTTGGTGTATATTCATAAGTCTTTTATTTGATTTTTGCCTTTCTGAGTTAACCACATTACTTCATCACCATTTTCATCTTCTATAGAATCTACGGTTCCTTCATTTTTTAATTCTTCAACATGAGTTTTTACTACCACTTGAAATAGGAGCATAGTTAATTGCTTTTGTTCGAATGTGACTTCACCTTCTTTTAACCAGGATTGTAAAGCAGCGTCACCTAGAATTTCTTGGAAATGGTGATACACTCTTTCTTCTGAATAAAGTCCCAGTTCCTGGTCTTCAAAGAACCCTTCTTTCTTTAGATTAGAATATAATGTTTCTAACCACTCTTGAACTGTATTGGGGTAATTACTTTTCATTTTATACACGTTTTGAATATCCTACAATTTGATAAAAGTCTTTGGTACCTTCACAATATTCTTTAACTAGATTAAGTAATCCTTTGAACATAAATGCACCTGTAGTTTGTTTTTCACATTTACAAAATAATTCCACTAATGTTGTCAACATTTGAACTGAGTAGTAACCCGCATTATCTAATTCTTCAAACAACGCTACAGTAGTAGGGACATATTTAAGAGAGTAATTGTTACGGTCTTGTTGATTTTTAAAAGGTTCTATTTCTTCATACATTTTAATTAAATGTTCTACATACAATTTTACTAAATCTTTATTGTATTCACACTTAACTAGTAAGTCCACTATCCAGTGGGTGTGAGAAGGTGTTCTTAATCTTTTACCAGGACTACGATACTTAACAATAAAGTCTAGGTCTGGGTTTTCACCCCTAAATCCTTGATATATTGCTACAGCTGTTTCATCTGGCATTACCCACCACTTTAGTGGATGGTTTCTTCTGTCTTCGTTTTTTATTTTATATGATAAATCCATACCACAAATGTAATAATATTTTTTTAAATATTCAACTTTCTACGTAATAATTTGTAAATCTGGGGAATTGAGAGTAGAAATGATATAGGCCAAAAAATTATAAGAAATAAAGCACTGAGTTCATTGAGTAACTGTCTATCATAAATTTTATAATGTAGGAATATCCACACAAAACCTAATAAAAAGTAACTAAAACATATTATAAATGTAATCATGAGTTATTTTTATTATCCATTTTATGTGTCACAAATAATAATGTGAATACTACCATTAAAGTTATTATTCCAGTGAGCAAACTAGTTATCATTATTTTTTTTATTTTTTTTTAAAACTTTATTAAGAGCGTATGACCACTTAGCCCTTACATCCTTATACTTATGTTTATCTTGGGAACCCATTTTTTCCAATTGTTTATTAAATTCTTTTTTTAAACCTAATTTTTCTAGTTCTTTTGTGGTGTCCCACCAAAAATCTTCCCAATGTCCCATGTTAGTAATTTTGTCCTATAAATAACATTAACAACATTAAAGTCACATAAATTATGTGGTAATGTTTTCTTTTCATTTTGGACATACTTCTTTAATTTCATAAGTCCAACCACTGTCAGAATTTTCGTTAAATAGTTTAACCAATTCTTTCGCTTTCTTTTTTTCTTTAATTTCCATGATTTCACTTAAACCATTGTTTAATACCGTAAATGTAGTTTTACCCAAATTTGGGTCTTTCATTTTTTTAATAATCAAATAAGACATTTTTTATTACTTTAAAGGGTTATTATCTTTTGTTTTATTATCACATCTAATTTCATAAGGGTTGGGGTCTGGTGTTTTACCAGGGATGTTAATTTGAATATCTGTTAATCTTCTGACAACAGCATCATCAAAACTAGCTGTTTCTTTTTTGTTAAGTTTTACCTCCTTTAATCTGTCACTTATAATGTCCCAAGTGGCTTTAGTAGGCATAAACGTAGTGGAGTCTACAATTCCTTTTAACCAAAATACAAATTCGTTAGATGTCATAATTTTTTAATAAAAAATACATTATATAAATTTATTTGTCAACTTTTTTTTACCTAAATCTACGTATAAAATCATTTTGTTTTAGACTGTTGATTGCTATTTTACAATAGGTGTATGTTTCTTCCATTATTGTCTTAACAATAACAAAAGGTATTACAACACTTAAAATAATAAGTGCTATAATAGTTTGTAATATTAGTAAAAAAAGTTCTAACGTTATTTTCATCTTTGTATTTTTAAAGCTTCATTTTCTATTTTTAAAAGAAAAGCTTTTAAATCGTTAACTTTTTTTTGGTTCGTATCATTATATTCTTTTATCATCGCTGATTTAGATTGTTCTTCTAACGATAACTTAGGTATTAGATTTATTTTTTCTTCGGTTGCTCTATGTTGGTCCATTAACCATTGGTAATAGTCTGCTTTATTTTTCATGTTTTTTAATAGTTTCTTTTTTAAGTTTATTGTAATTTTTAATCATTTCTGTCATAGCTTCTTTTCTATTTTGTTTTATTGCATTTTCAATCTTATCTTCATACACTTTGTAACTAACATATACACTAATCATATGCTCAGGACCATACATATCATGTAACACAGTAAATCTATGATTACCATCTTTAATAATATATTTTTTTTCTCCCGTATTAAAATCAATTCCGTTTGGGGCCAGTCTTATTGGTTTAAACCCATACCCGTAGGTTTTAATACTGTGTTCTAACCTTTCCCAGGGATATCTACTCTGTGAGGCTTTAAAAACCTTTTTATCCATGTACCTAAATTTAGGTATTGAAGAAATAGGTACTTCCGTGCGATAGTATTTTGGACTTAACCCATACCTTATATTATAAGGGATAGAGGAAATAAGTAGCCACATAAATCTAATGTATTCCATATAGTTTAATTTTAACCTTTAATAAATAAAATGTAAATGATTAAGGACGAGGCCATCCTCTTGGTACTAACTTACCTGGTCTAATTTTTTCATTACCGTAACTATCTTGTTGTCTTTTCCAGGGTTTTCTAGGGTCTCTGTTAATAAGGACTTTACCTACACCGAATAATTTAGCCATACTATCTAATTCGTTTTGTAAGTTCATTCTTTTGGTCCTCCAAATCATTTCATATTGTGCCCCAGGTTCATTAAGTAAATTGCTATCACCTAATTCTTTTTCTAAGTACTCAATATATTCTGGATGTTGTTCTTGAAAATCTTCGTAGTATGTAAATTCAGCAAATTTTTGGTCATAATCAAGATTATGTAATTTTTCTTTCCTTCCTTGGTATTTTGAACCGTAACTAGCATCTTCACCATACCAATCCTCTGCTCTTTGATAATAAATTCTATCTTTATTCCAAATATCATCCGCAACAGCACTATCATCCATCATGGGAACATACACATCTACAATAGCTGATTGAGGCATATTACCTGGAACTGCACTTAGGTAAAAGTCAAAACCTTCAATTATAAAAGGTGAGTTCTTAACCAAATAGTTATTAAACGCCGCAACGGGTTCGTTAGGTGTATTTTCTACATTCATAGAATAGTGTTGGTTACCACGTCTTATAGACCAGTCTGGTTCTCCTTCTGGGTGGTCCCTTTCTATATCTTTGTTGTTTGGATTAAAAGGAAATTGTTGTTCATTTAAAGTTTCAGTGAGTCCAAATTTACTAAGTCCATTAAACTCACCAGTTTTTATCCACTGGTATATCCAAGGATATAAAAACTTAGCATTCATTTCTATAAGGTTTTCTGTCCAATCTGTATCATAACCAGGTCGTTCCTCCATTAGTTTAAGAATTTTTTCTAAAAATCTCTTTTCCACAACCACGTATTTCCAAGGCCATTCTGACTGATGTCCATTAGAATTTTTTTCTACAACCACATAAGGAATATATCTTTCTGATTTATGTCCTGTAGGTGGAGTCGTGTACGATGTCTCACCACTTTCTCTTTCACTATCTACATCCACTACCATAATTTCATCCCCCATTTTTAATTCAGGATTTAATTCTGTGGGTTCTCTTTGTTCATTCAGGGTTTCCGTTGGATTAACCTTTATCCATACATCACGGTTGTAGATAGTTTTATATTCATCCCTAACATCTCTTTCTCCAACCTTTTTCTGTTCCCTAAAACCTTCTGGAAGTAGGTCATAATATTCTCCTCCCCATATAAAATCATTCAATAATTTCGATTTTTCTCCCTTTTTTATAACTTCATAAACTGTTGTAAATAATTTAGGCATTCTAGGGTGTTCACCATCTATTTCAATCACTCTAATTTTATCACCGATTTCTAACTTTGGACTAATTCTTTCTTGTTTTGATTCATGTAAATTATCGTACCAATTTTCTGGTCTTTTCTGTAGTATCCAAGTATCTCCTGGTATCATATGTAAACCTCTTCTTTGACCTCCACCAGATATCATGTCTTGATGTCTTTCTTCGTCAGTGATATCTACAGGTTCTAATTGATAAATTCTTGTATCTGCATCTGGACCCTCCCAGTTTTCTCTTCGTCTGTTTGTGATTCCAAAAATCCTATAAGGTTTGAAGGTGTCTGGTGTTACCATAGATATAGGAAGTCTACCAGTCATGTATCCTTGTGTACTATGGTCTAAGTCTACAATCATAACCTCATCTCCTCTCTTTAGTGGTTGATTAGTTTCTGTGGACTCATTTAGATTCATGCGGTGATAGGACTCTATACCCTCTTTAAACGCTTCCATCCCTTCTTCTTTAGGTAATTTAACCCAAGTATCATGTGAGGGAAATATAGAATATGGACGACTTGGATTCATGTCTGGTCCCATTAATACATACATTTTTTCACCCTCTTTATCAAACTGTGTTGTTTTATATTTGGTTACTAACATAACAACATAAACTTTAAATATTTCTGGTATACTTTCACCACCATACATCATATAACGGTCTTGGTCTGTATAACCTTCCCGACTAATAATTGGTGAGTCTTTGTCAACATCATAAATTCTTATAAAATCACCTTCTTTAAGGTCTGGATTGAATTCTTGTTTTGCCTCATTTAAGGTTTGTGTTGGATTTGTTTTTACCCATTGGTCACCTCTATTTCTTTGTAGTGTTTTTAGTTTTCTATGTAAATGTCCTGGTAACCCTTCATCTTCTGGTTTTAGGTGTCCTAATTTTTGTAACTCAGATACCTCATCGATAGGTACTATAATGTAAGTTCCTTCTGATTTTGGTGTACCGTAACTTGGTTTCCATACCCAATAAGGTTTAAATAATTCTGGTTCTCCAAACGCATAACTTTGTCGTTCTTCTCTGGATTTGTCATCTCCAAATCCAATTGTGGGTGTTGGTATATCTAGAATAGTTATTACGTCACCATATTTTAAAACTGGACTAATTTCTTGTTTTGATTCATTTAGAGTTTTAGTTGGGTTAACTTTTACCCAGATATCTCCATCGTAAATACTTTTTACTTTCCTCCTACTTTTTGCCCATTTTGTCCCTTCTTGCCACCCTTCTGGAAGTAAGTCATACCATCCACCTTTCCTATCTCTAAACTCCACTCTTCTCACCTTCTTGCCTTCCTCTCCCTTTCTTATAACTTCATAAACTGTTGTAAACAATTCAGGCATTCTTGCGTGTCCTCCATCGATTTCAATTACTTTAATTTTATCACCGATTTCTAACTCTGGACTAATTTCTTCTTGTTTTGATTCGTGTAAATTATCATCCTGTGTAACATCTATATAGTCATCTATACCGTTACCGTCTTCATCTTTACCTCTTTTTCTAGGCATAATAGAAATACCATACTGGTTTAATAATTTTTCTAAACCTACTGGTATTACAACTGATACGGCACCTAAACTAACTAAAGTAATAATTCTTGCAATATCTCCTGATTGTTGTTTGAGAAATTTAATATCTTCTTTTGTAACGTTATCCTTATTATTTATAAGTCTTCCTAATATTCTTACAGCTTCAGCTGTTTCTTTACGTTCTCTTTTTGCTCCTTGGGTTAATTTAGACCAAAAGTTTTTGAAGTCTTCTTTTTTTTTATTTGTGTAGTCTTTAACTTTATCACCTATCTTACGTTTTTCTTGTAATTTTTCTAAAGTTTTAATGAAGTTACCTTGTTCACCACTTAACTGAGTATTGGGTTTCACTTCCTCATCCATTTCATTATCAAACTCTTCACCATGAAATGCATATAAGTCTTGTAAAGCTTCTGGTGATATTTGTTCACTTAAATCATAATATGCGTCATGAGCATTTCCTAAGTCCTTGTAACTCACCTCATCATTATCATCTATAAAAAACCCTGGGTTAATCTCTTGCATTATATCTTCTACCCACCTATTATATTCTTTTGGGAATGGTTTTACTAACATACCATTATCATTTCCTTTTAAAAATCCCATTTTAATTAGTTCAGCATCTAAAGTTTGTAGTGTCTCATCCAATAAGTGAGTACAGTCACTACAAGTTGATTGTAGTTGAACTGATTCTCCATCCTCATCTATCATTGAAAGAAAATATGGTTCACCTATCTGGTAACAAGTCCTCTCCAGACATTCTAATATATTAGTTAAGTTTTCTTTTAAATCTTTTTTTAAATATGTGTTACCATATTGTTCCAAGGCTTGTATGGGTACAAGGAGTTTGTCTCCACCATATTCTGAAGAAGATTCTTCAACTTGTTCGTTTAGTTCTTCTTGTGGTTGGTATACGAACTCATACAAATCATTACCTAACATTTTACCAAACTCTGAATCACTAGGGTAGTGAACCTTTGCCATGTTCCTACTGAATGCAATATCTTCACCTATCTGTCTTAATTCTTTTTCGTACTCTGGGTATAAATCAGCTAGATATCTTCCCACAAAAGTACCTTGTGTTGCATGTCCCGAAGGATATGAAGGTGTTCTAGCTGATTTTAAATGTTCAGAATCTAATTTTAAATTTTTAGCCTTTGCTATTTGATGGGGCCTAGGTCTATTATAATGATATTTTAATTGGAGTATTATCGACTTAACTCCCTTCATGACCTCATCTAAATCCTCTTCTGGAAATTCTAGTCCTTTTGGTTTTAAGAATTTTTCAAAGTGTTCATAAACTTTGTCTGCACTATTAACCAATCCTTTTTCTACAGGAATACTGTCAAGATAATCTATTTCCTCCTCTGTTTCTATTGATTCATTTTCTGGTGGAGGCATATTTTTAAACCTTTCGATTGGGAATCCTGTTAATGGTCCCAACGATACGTTCATTTTTTTGATATGTTTTTTCTTAGGTTCGTCAATATAAACCATATCATTTATATTTTCTTTTAGAAATTGTGTTAATGTTTCTCTGGTAACTCCACCAACTATTTTAGGTGTGTACTTTTCACCCAATTCACACAATTTAACTAACTTATTAAATTCTTTTTGTTTTTCTTCACTTAATACTTCTATGGGTGTAACACTAGTAATTTCACTATCATATATTTCATAATCACCATAATCATGAGTTTCCATTTCACCACCCCAGTCCCAAAACTCATTATCTGCGGTATCACCTGCCATGTCTTCATCATATGCGACTACAGTTGTTGTACCGTCCTTATACTCTACTTGGGAACCTGATTCTTCTCGGTCAACTTTATATCTTTTAGGTGGAACTTTTATTGGTTTTTCTATAGAAGCATAGTCACCGTCTTCAGTCCAATTATCTAATGCCCACTTAACATATCTTTTATCATATGCGATATCATCCATTGAATGATTTTTTCCTTTGTCATGTTTTAAACCAACTAATTTTGCAATGTTTTGCCATTTCTTCCCTACAGTTCCAGGATAAGCGTGGTCACGTAGGATATCCTCCATATTCCCTTTGGTTAAGTTTTGGTGAATTAATTTAAGTATGGCTAATTCAAAAGGGGTGAAAGGTTTACCATCTCCTTCATTTGTTTCGATAGCATCTTCATCAGACCAAGAGTCCTCATTCGGGTCTTGTTCTTGAATATTTAAAATCTTTCTTATTTCCTTTAGTGTATACATTAAACAATGGTACTAGCTTTTTTCTGATTGTATATGTCTGCCCATCCAGTTATAAAATTACATGGTGTATTTTTCCAATTGGCATTACCTTTCATATTATTATACACATGATTTCCCATACTTTTTCTAAAACCTAAATCATTAGCGGCAGCTCTTAAAGCTCTTAAAGAACTATATGTGGGATATTGTTCACAAGCCCAAGTTATAATTTTATATCCCGTAGTCCCTTGATTATGTGCGATATAAGTATCAACATACAAATCTCTTCCTGTAATACCTTTTTCATTTAAAAATTGTCTAATATCTGCCATTTTTTCTGCTAATTTAACACCAGCAGCATTGGCGTTAGTGAATGGGTCGAAGACGTTATTACGATTGACTTTGTAAGAAGAAAAATATTTAGGTAGTATTTGATATAGACCCGAAGCTCCACTTCTATTATTAACTGCACGAGGATTAAAACCAGACTCTATATTTGCTATAGTAAACATCAATTCTTCACTTACTTTGTTAAGGTCAGCTGCCCGTCTAATTGCGTTTTCAACGTTTTGGTCCATTAGACCGTCTCTAAGTGCAGCGTCCACCGCTGTGGGGTCATTAATAGTTGGGTTTTTATTAACTAAAGACTCATCTTCCATACTTTTTAACATATCTCTAGTTACTTCTTCACCAACTGTCATACCGTGGTCTTTTTGGAATGCGTTAACAGCTCTTAAAGTCTCTCGTCCAAATTTACCATCAACACCGAATTTAGGTAATATGTAATTATTATTAATTAAGTTTTGTTGCATAATTTCAACAGCGTCTCTTTGTTCTCTAGGACCTTGTCCACCTCTACAACCTCTATCACCACACCCATCCCACAGGTACAAACTTCCATCTTCACGTTTAATAATAGGGTTTTCAAAATCGTCTCGTTGGGTTGGTAGAACGACATCACTTTTATTTATATGTTGTTCAGGGTCGACCCACCTTCCATTATATTTAAGTCCAAAATGTAAATGTGGTCCTTGAGAGTTACCTGCTCCTTTTCCACCTTTTCTTCCTCCAGATAAACCTATTACGTCTCCTTTTTCCACCCTGTCACCTTTACTTACATTTATTTTACTCATGTGACAGTAACTACTTCTATAACCATCATCATGTTTTACTATGATAGTACCACCACATGCACCACCTTTAAATCCTGCACTTCTTACTTCACCTGATTCAACACTCATAACAGGGGTTCCTACTCTAACAGCAAAATCAGTACCATTATGCATTCTTCCCCATCTTGGCCCATAATGACTACTCACCCTTGGGTTACCTTCTAATGGTGCGGTGACTTCTTGTAGGTCATCCATTAATTTTTTATATTGTTCTTCTGTTAATTTAATTTTCATAACTTTCTTTTTTTTTAATCTTCGTAACACTCTATATTATACGGGTTGAATTTTTCATTTCCTTTTACCATACTACCAGTTCCGTCCCACATTCTTTTACCGTTCTCAGATACGGATACCCACTCTTCATCACCAATATAATCATCATCTAGGATTTCCCGATTAATAATTTCTGGGTCATATTCCCAGAAGGATTCTTTAACTCCACACATAAAACCTGTAAAATTGGTGTCTTTACCTTCGACTTCAAAATCTTTTGCTACTCTTTCTACCATAATTGAATTTTGAACTACTCGGTATGTATTTATTGGTGGAAGTAAATCACCTACATTGTTTTCAGTAACATTATAATTATTATTATAAATAAACTGTATTAATTGTTTCCATTTCATCCCTCCTAAATCACGTTCACCGTATAATTTTAGAACATCTCTTAAATCCAAGTTGTAAGCGGAAGTGTTTACCATCTCTTCTATTTCATTTTTACTATAATCTTTTATAATGTGATTCATTATTTTAACATCCAAAGGTGTTATAGTTTGACCATTTGAAGATTCTACTTGTTCTTTTAAAATTTCTTGATTTTCGTTAAGATACCTTAATTGGTTGTGAATTACTTCTTGTATTAACTTTAATTTATTTGGGTCTTTCTCTTCATTAATTAAAGTTAGTAAATCTTTACTCTGTGCTGGAATACTAAATGGTCCTTTTCTAAGGTTAGGTTTGAAATTATTTTCTTTGGGTTTTACTTTAGCAGGGTCATTATAAGTTTCTTCGGATTCTGGTGTCACGTCTGATAAATGAAACTTATCTGCAAAACCATGGATAAGATTATGACCGTCTCCTTTGAAGATATCACTTATCCCAATATTTTCTCCTTTATCTTGACAAAAAAATTGTCCCTGGTCTGGGTCTGCACAACCAGTTTTGTCCCAAGTTTCATATATATTTCTTGGGCCATACCCAAACTCTTTTACTAGTTGTCCTGCGACTGCATTTGCTTCATCTTCAATTTCACCACCAATATCTTGGGGTGGGTTATTTAAATCTATTCTTCCGTCTTCTAATTGTTTGTGATGAACTAATTCGTGAGCTATACTTCTTAAAATGTCTGCTAAAGCTCTATTTTTAGAATAAACTTTAACTGAATTGTCTTGTAAATTATAAGAGGCTAATGTTTTTAACTGGTTCCTATCATCCACCAATTCTACTTGAGCAGGCGTAGAATAACCCAACTTATCTTGACAGAACGATAAAAAATGGTCTACCATTTCCTCTCTGTTAATAGGTTGGGTTTCTTCTTTTATAATATTTTTGATTCTTCTGGATTCCATTACTTATAAATACTTCACATTTATGGAATCGAACTGTCTAATCTTCTGCTATATTATAGGGATTCTTAGGTGCTGCAGTATTAGGTAACGGTTTTTCCATTTCCTGTTGTCGCATCATTTCCATGAACTGATTCATTTGTTTCTTTTTTTCAGCTCGTATACGTTCTGTACGTTGTCTCGCTTTTTTCTTTTGGTTTTTTCTGTGTTTACTTTTTGGCATGATTTTTTTTTTAAATTTAATTATAATTTAGTTTTTGTCAACTTTTTTGGTAACCCCATAACTAGACGAGTACCATATTCTTTCATGAAAATAATAAAGTAACATTTTAGTTATGAGTTCAGCTCCACCCACAGTTAATCCCACTGTGGGGTCACCACTAATTACCCAACCTAAAATAATAGTGTCTATTGTACCAATTATCCTCCAAGTTAAAGTCTTTGCTATGTGACGTTTTTTACTTACCGACCCCATATCCCATTTCCTCTCTTATTTTAGTAGCTGAAATATCCCCTACTGGTTTAGGTGGTACATGTTCAATAATTTCATAACCCACACCTCTTCCGTAATTAACTGATTCGATATCAGGTATTGTCATTATTTTTACCTTTCCCTCTTTAACTAAATCACTTAACTGAACGTGTAAGTTATTAATGACCCAATCAGTCCCAAAAGGATTTTTTTCATCTGGTTCAATGTCTCTTACCATGACTAACACGTTTTTACCTTCTTTTAACCTTTGGTCAATTAACCATCGATGTCCATCATGCCAAGGTTGCCATCTACCCACAAACATAGAGTACTTGGTGTCTGAAAAACTACTAGGTTTTTTCTTGTTAAAAGGAATTAATTCTAATGACTCTTCAACTGTTGAAAACGTAGTGTCTATATCTATAAAAGATTCTGTTGGTATCTCGTAGTCTTTTGCAAAAAAGTCTTCTCTACCTCTTTTTTCACTAGTGTGAACATATATTTCACAAACATCATTTGTACTTTTTAATGAGTCTCTCATTTTTTTATAAGGTGCTACTACAGATACTACCACAGTAAAACCTTTATCGTCTAAAAATCTACATAAATCTAAGACTGACTGAATGTTTTTAACCCTACCATCAGGAGAATAATCATAGTTTTGAAATAAATCTCGTAACCCATCACCGTCGATGTGTATACATTTATCAGTGCATTTTTTTATCATAGCTTTCGCTAATGTGGTCTTACCCGCACCTGGTTGACCTGTAAACCAATATATCATTTGTTTTTAATTATTATTGAATGTTTATTTTATTTTAAAAATTTTAATGAAATATAATTTACTGTAAACACTTTATTTAAAATTAGTGTAGTTCCTCATAATTCCAAAATTATATGGTGTCCAAACACATGAAGGTAAACCTGCATATTTAAGTGCTTGGTTTACCCAGGTATTGCAAGTCTTAACACAAGAATAGTTGTGAGTAGATTCATAAAATTTATCACCGTAACCATAGGTTGCTCCAGGAATAATAATTTTTTCACCATCTTTAAGTGTAAAAGAATTGTTTACGAATTCTCTTAGTTTATCTAATTGATTTTTGTGTATGTGAACTTTTGTCCATTTAGGATTAATTCTACGATAGTTGGTGACATGCATAGTCCCTTCAGGTTGTGTGAATAAAGCTTTAAAAGCATTGGTGAAGGTTAAATCAGACCACTCCTTAGTTTCAATGTAAAATATTTTACTGCCCCAACCATAAGAGGTAAATGTGTCGTAATTTTCATTAGGAATTATGATGTCGACATGGACACCGTTGTCGTTTAGATATATGGTTTCTGTTAAACTTTGATACTCATAGTTTTCTCCTTTAACAGGAATATAAGTTAATAAAAAACTAATACCCACATATAAAATGAGGGCAAATATTATAGACAAAAGTAAGATTAATAGGTGTTTAAGAATTTTCATTTATTTTTTTTTTAATTATTATCAACACAAATATATAAAAATAATTTTAAATAAACAAAAAAAGCCAGAGTAATTAAACTCTGGCTTTGGGGCCGAATTAGATTCGGGTTCCACCACCCTTTCAGGGGAAATTAGAGCGGATGGGTAAGATTTGAACTCCCAATTCCTAACTGGATGTTAGGTGTTTTACCGTTAAACTACACCCGCTTATAAAGGAAGGTTCTTTTTTAAAGTTACGTAGTTCCAGATATCATTGCGTAACTCCTTCCTTGTATAAAACAAATATAGGAATAATTTCCTAAGTCGTCAAGTTAATTTTATTTTTTATTGGTTGAACCAGTAGGTCCACTGAAAATTAGAATGGTCCATTGGTGAAGATAATTGGTCTAGTACTACTGAAGTACCTTGATTTGCTTCAAAGTTAATATTACCAAAATAAGAAATGTGTCCTGTAGCTTCTGCTCTGAAATGTGCTTCTTCTAATACATCTGAGATAATTTCACAATTTTCAATAGTGAAGGGTGGGTTCAATTGACCTTCACCACCATCTATTTCCAATACGTGGTCTCCATTTTGAGTCGGTATTATTAATACATCATTTAAATGTCCATTATATCCTTGGTCAATATCTATACAATCATCACCAGTACTCCATATTAATAGGTTTGAACAATCAACGTTACCTCCAAACCATTCTATACCATCGTCTTGGTTTCCTACTATTTCAATATTATTGATTACTGTGTTTGAACCAACACCACCAAGTGTCAAACCATTTATTTCATTTCCTTCACCAATGTTAGCACCTCCATGTCTGATTGATACATAAGAAATTATACCACTATCATCATTTTCATTAATACCACCATATAAACCGTTTGGGTCGGATGCTGGTATACCCTCAATTTGCATGGATGTATTTGAGGCTGAAATGGGTGCGTTACCACAAATAATTACTCCACCCCAAAGACCATTTAAATTAGGTTCTAATGATGTACCCTTTAATTCACCTATCTGTATATCATCTATTTCTGAAGTAAATATTATGGGTTGTGTTGGGGTACCTTCCGCGATTAATTTTCCACCTCTTGATATAACTAAACAAGTTGCGTTTGCACCTGTACCTGGTTTACCTTTTATTATTGTACCAGGTTGAATTGTTAAGACAGTACCTGATTCTACGGAAGACCTACCTACCAAATACCAAATCTTATCATTTGTTAGTGTTAAATTCTCATTAATTATTAATGGTAATGCGTTTTCCACTACCTCATATTCACAAGTACCATCGTTTTGTTCTGCGTGTTGATTGTAATTTGTTGCAGTTGGGTCTGCACAACCTTTCTTTTTACATGAAATTAGTAGAGGTAAAACTAAACTTATAATTAAAAATACTTTTTTCACTCTATTTTTGTTGGGATACTTTTATAACATCCTCTAGGTAATTAAATCCTCCCTGACTTTCATAGTCACTAATCTTAAGACCATTCCATGAAGTCGTGTCAGATTTACAACACGTAGACTTTTGATACTTTGCTGCTGGTACAACTCTTTTTTGGGTACTACAAGACCCTAGTAAAAATACTACAATCATAAGTGTAACGTATACTAGTGAGGTTATGTCAATTTTTTTTCTTTCCATCATCTTTTTTTTATTTATTTTATGTATAATAATACATACCTTATGGGGGTCAGGAATAATGTACCACTGAGTTAACTTTACGTTAACAAAATGTTAACAAACCACATGAACTTTGGATTATAAAAAAATAAAGAGACTAAGAAGAATTTATATAATCATTTCTATCATTATAGGGGTGACAGCACCACTTCTGTGTTACTTTTTATTACCAAATTTTAACATTCAAAGTGAACCTCTTTCAAAATTTGGTATCTCTACCCAAACATCCCAAATCTGGTTTTGGTCTCTTATTATAATAGCTTTAGGAATATGGTTAAACGGTGAATATAGAATAAAAGAGTTAATAAAAAGAGAACCATGGAAACCAGTGTTAAAAATAATACTAAGAGTTTCTGTGGTGTGTTTAGTACTAACCGCACTAATAGACATGTCCTACCATTGGACTCACAAAATTGTGGCTTTAATTTTCTTTTGTGGTTACAACCTGTTTGTTTTTATGTTTGGGATTGTAAGGTCTTTAAATTATTTAAAGAAAGGAATTTTCTCTGTGGGTATGGGAACTTTAATGTTACTTACCTCATTACTGGTTATACCCTTTCCCAGTTATGGAGTTGCTGAAATAGCTTTTATAATTTTGATTAGTATATGGAATACCAGGATACTACTTAGAAATAATATTTGAAGATTCTTTCCAAAGAGTCACAGTTTGTTTAGCTGTCTCCAACAAATCTCTTTTAGTTTCAATAAAAGAAGGATTATTTAATTTTAGTTTTGTATTATTAAATATAATATCTCTTACCTTATTAGAGTTTTCTTTAATGTCATCTAAGTCTATTGAACTAGATACTGTAAATCTATCAGCCCAAGTTCTACCTCCAATTAAAAGGTTAGGTATCTCTTCCTCTTTTACTAGATTTGTTTTTGTGATTCCATCTAAGTAATTAAACAATGTAACTCTACTTTCTACCACACTTTCTTTAATGGGTGTAATATCTTTTTCAGTTAAATTATTTATTGATTCCATAAAAGATTTTTTTAATGTAAAATCTTTTTGTCTTTCAATGTTCTTGAGGTCGGTGATTTTTTTAATCTCTTGTAGGTTTTGTTTGTTTAGTTTAACCCACTTATCTCTACCTCCACCATCATCGGCATAATGGTTATAATCTTCCACTCCTTGGTATAGTCCTATCAAACCTGAAGAAGTGTCTATGATGTATTTTATACCTCCTCGGTACTCACCTCTTCTCTGTTGTATATCATCTGGCATTACTTCTGTCACCACCCCAATAACTGTAGAAGGGATAATGTTAGAGGGTCCACCTGGTGGTGCGGGGTCAGGTTCTATATCCCATGCAAATACTTTGTCACCTTCAACTAAGTCAGGACTTATCTCTTCTTCTGGTAAATTTTCAGTATCTATGATTTGTTCTTTTAAAACAGTGTAATGTTCTATATCTTCAATATTAAAATAATCAGAATCCGCGTCACCATAATCATAAGTTTCAAAGTCAGGGTCATACTCCCAGAAACTTGTATCAGCTCTATCTCTAGCATCGTCTCTATCAAATGCTGGTATATTTACTATGGCCCTTCTATATTCTTTTTGCCATAAAGCTTCATCTCCTTCTACTTCATAAACAGATGGATAATTTTTAGTTAGAATGTCCACATTATTAAAATCAATATCAATTTCACCTTCTTCATTTTCATACTCTGCTTTATCAAGGTTATCCAACATCCATTTTGCCCATCTGGTACTTTTAGTAAATGTTTCTGGAGTATTTACCTTTTCACCGATTAACTTAACAAAATTTATCCACTTATTCTCAAGGTCACTCCCTATTTCGTTTACATCATTTGACACCAATTCATTAAGTTCTTCTATACTAAATCTATCCAATATTAAATTAAGAATAGTTGCTTCTTTTTTTGTAGTTGGTGTTTCTTCAATGTAAGCGTCACTATTCGTTAATTCTATCTCAGCATCGTAATTTTTTTGTTCATTTATATTTCCTCTGAGTTCGTCATAATATTCCTCCATCATGTACTCCCTAAAATCTTGGTTGAAGTCATAGTCTGGATACCAGTAATTGTCGAAAAATTTACCGTCAATCTCTAAATAATCTTTTTCACTATCCCACCAAATTGCAAAATCATTTTCCATGAATAAATTAAATATTACATCAGAAAGACTTTGTTGAAATCCGTCACGACCTTTATACCTTAAATCAAAATCATATAAAATATCCTGTAAGTGTCTATCTCTAAACTCTTCATGGTTATTAAATCTTTCTATGTTGTCCCAAGTGTCGGGGTCTTGTACGTAATCTTTTAAATCTCCTTTAATTTCATATACAATATTACCATTATGGTCGTACTCAAATTTTCCTTCATTCTCAAAATGTTCTTCTATTTCATCTTTAATATCTTGTCTAATAGCACTGAAGGTAGTGTCAGCTGCTGCACGTTCATTGGCCCATCCCATTAAACTTTTAATCTTCTCAATGTCATCTTCTTTTTCTCTCCATATCTCTCCCTCTTCTGCAGTTGTGTAACTATCATCTAAAAGCTTTTCTGCTGTAGATTTATCTACACCAAGTAAAGTGGTAATATATTTCCAACTCATATCGTCTAAGTTATCCAACATTCCATCGTACCACTCATCATATCCGTACATACTCTCATAATCAAAGTCTTCTTCACACAAATACTTCTGTGCTGTGCTTCTATCTTCATCCTTAAATAAGGAAACTAAATCATCACAGTCCCACACTCTACCAACAGGAATAGGTCTGGTGGTATTTTGTAAGTACCTAACTATTAAAAATAATAATAATCTCTCATCGTTAGGTAGGCCAAACAACTTAAAATCCCTGTTGTCCATTCTAAGAGGTTCTTCTTTGTCCCATCGTTCAAATATTATCTTGACTATAGATTCGGGTAACATTCTTTCTAACTTTTCTAATTCATCTTCTTCACCCACTGGTAGTCTCCATTCTCCAGTTGGGAATAAGGACATTTGTTGTTCATTAAGTCTTGTACTATTTTTAATTATCTGACCTACACCTCTAACTGCGTCCCAATGACTTTTCCCATTATAACTACTTCTAAAGGTACCTGCTACATTTTTACCTGTACAATCACTTGGCCCTCCTAAAACATTTGTTCTAGGTACACCTTTAGTTATAGCATTCTCAACCCCTTTTTTTCTAGTAGAACTACAAGTATAAGGTTCCACGATATACATTTTAGATGGATTACTCATATCACTAACTAAATCTTCAGCGTGTTTAGCTCCAGCACTAAATAAAACAACAAAAGCGTTAGGATTTTGTTGTAATGATTTAACAGCACCAGAACCATCAGTATACCTGTGTGAAATTATTTTAAAATTACCACCTAAACCTTTTCTTAAATCAGCTTCTTGTTGACTTAAAGATTTGTCACCACTTCTAGTGTCTAAACCACCTACAAAGATTACTGTTGGTGTGTTAGTGTTAATCTCAACGTTAGATTCAACGGCACCAATAATTTCATCATCACTTGTGTCTTGATATTTTTTGTTACTATTTCCAAATAGTGAAGAAGATGTCTCAGGACCTACTATACCGTCCACCGCTAAATTATTATCTATTTGATATTGTGTAACTGCATTACGAGTCTCGGGACCGAACTGTCCATCAGCACCAAATTTTGGTAAATCATAACCTAAATCTAATAACTTTTGTTGTATGTCTTTAACATCACTACCTCTACTACCTAACCTATTTTCATTTAATTGTTCTGGTGTTGGTTTATCAGGATATAATTCATTTATTTTATTTATCATATAACTTCCTGACCAA
>Ga0209645_1000290_pt1 | contig 26928 bp, 16 predicted proteins | sample ETNvirenome_6_30_FD_184070 | JGI IMG/M metagenome (GOLD analysis project Ga0209645, IMG submission 184070) | Marine viral communities from the Pacific Ocean - ETNP_6_30 (SPAdes) (version 2) | ecosystem: Environmental > Aquatic > Marine > Oceanic | place: Pacific Ocean | collected 2013-06-19
GCTATCGGAAGAACACTTTCTAAAGTATTTCCTATCTCTTGAGGGGGGCCACTTAAGTCTGAAGCTGCGGCTTGTTGCCTAGCTCTAATTTCTTCCGCTTGTTGACGCAACTGCTCTTCGGTGGCGAAAGGATCAACCCCCCCTTCAGTTTCCACAATAAGATCTCTATCTTTTTCCCGCTGGCTCTTAGGTATTTGTTCTGCATCCGACACAACCTTAGCTATCGTATTGCCTTGTTCTCCTATCAGGTCGCGTACAGTATCCTCGGCTGACTGTTGCTCGACTTGCCCAAAAACCCCGCGTTGGTAATCTTCTATTAATTTTTTAGCCAGTGGGCTGTCTACAAAAGCCTTTTCTTTTTCATTCAAGCTTCCATAACGCAGTAGTCCTGATGCCAATTCTTCGGCGATCTGTGCTGTCTTAGAGTTAACCCATCGAGTTCCTTCCAAAGGATTGTCCATGTCAGGCGCAGGTGCTAGTGCAGATGTCCCTGAAACGGTTTCAGTGGTCGGTTGAACTGCCGGTTGAACCTGACTGGAAGGTGGGGGAGCAACGGCCTGAACTTGACTACCTGTAGTTACAAGTATCTGGGCTGCCATAGACTTCTTAGTTGCCTTAGGGTCTGGTCGTTTACCCATACCCAGGAGAAGCGATTTAAGCTGGCTTTTATTCAGATTATTGGCTAAATAACTTTCATTGCCTGTTGCTATTGCACGACGGATGGATTCTTTTTTCTTTGTCTTGAAGCCTTGATTTACTAACCAGTCTTCTATTTCTTGTTCGATCTTATTCATTCCATCATCTTCCATTCCGCCAGCTACAGGTGGTGGGTCTTCAGGTGGTTCTCCACTTCCGGTTCCAACAGCTTCATTTACAATTCTGGATATATCATCTTCGGTTTGTATATCTATCCGATTGTTAGCACCTCCGCCCATAAGTTCTTCTTCTGGGATTTCAGTCATTCTGTCTGGGTCATCAAAGGCTGTAAGGATAACTTTAATAAACTCTTCGGCTTGAGGGCTAGGCTTGGTGTCAATAGATAGACCAAGCTGATCTTCTACCATTCGGACAATATCGTCTTTAGTTCTGTTTCCTAGAATGAGTTCGGCTTCACTGAGGCCGAGTTGAATCCCCGCGTTTTTAATCTGGGAGTATGTAACTTTGTCTAAGATGTTATCAATAGGTCTTTGTCCGTCAGGCTGGAACTCCCACTGACTTGGATCTTGCATCATGCTGGCCAATTGTCCAGTTGTAATGTCTCCTGGGTCGATCGTGTAGCTATACATCTCAGAAGGATCAGATTTGATTTTGCTGTGCGTTCCAACAGGAACATCCCCACTTCTACCAGTGTCATCTACCACACTGTACACTTGCAGCTTAGGTGTTCTGATGGAATCTTGCCCGTACCGACTTTCCCCTGGCATTTCCCTTCTTGCATCAGCGTGCAATTGGCCATACATATTGCCATCGCTTCGATTCGGTCGGTCTTTTTCGTCTGTAGTCTGACCCCAAAACTGATTTGCGTCTGATTCAAGAGGAGTCTCGGCAAACTGAAATTGGCCTTTACCTGTCCTCAATGTAGTTCTAGCTGCTGAAGCAGAAGCAACTTGAGGTACAGTCATTTGCATACGCACAAGAGTACGCATAACCCGACCTCTCACGTTTTTCCAAGTGCTGGCATTGACAAGCTTTTTGTCTGATGTGTTAACGCCCTTGTCATGTTCAGCCAACCTATTTAGAATAGCGACCTTTTCTTCAATCGTTGAAGCATTAGCTATTTGACGCTTGGCATCTAGGTCGAACGTCTGTTGCCCAAGGTAAGCTGAGTAAATGTCTCTGTATTGTGGAAGGTTGTTTCTATCTACCTTCCGACCATTGTTTCGATGCTTAAGCTCTTCATCCGTAAACTCAGGATTAAATACAAGATCCCTGAAGAAGAAGTCAGGATCTACCTTAGTCATGTCTGTATCAGGCTGAAGTATAGAAGGCGTATATCCTATTGGAATGTTATCATAAGACTTGGCTGGGAATCGCCTTGGGGATGGGGGTATATACTCTCTCTGTGCTGTTGCTGCATCATAAGGAGGAGAAGCAAGTCCATCCGGCCCAATCCAGCTTGAAGGCTCTCCAGTTACAGGGTCAATTACAGGCCTCATAATGCTTGGCTGTTGAGCTAAAAGCTCTGCTTCAGCTTGAGCTTCTGTTATTCCTTTTTGTTTTGCTAGATCTCTAATAGCACGATTGCTAAACGCTTTTGCTGATTCTGTCTTGAGATCAGAATAAACTTTCCTAAGCTCTTCGTTTGACATCTGGTCAAACAGTTCCATCTCAGCAGCCGTATCAAGTTGCCCTCTGCTCTCGACCCAATCTTGATGGGTGCGAGTTCCACCCTGCTCCACCTTAGCTCCCGGAGGTAGCCTTAATGAACGAGTAGGAACATTCGTTTCCCCTGCGATCACTTTCCCAGTACGAGTAACTAACCTGGATTCAAAGGTGGACTTCATAGGGACTAGCTGATAGTTATTCCCTTTCCTTTTCTCCTGCTTAACAACCATATACCAAGAAGCCAGACTTCTCTTTTGGCCCGATGGCCCAGGTTTTCTCGATGTTTCTTGATAATGAAAGCCTTCAACCTGATGCTTCATTATCTGAGAAAGCTCTTTGATGATTGTGTTATATTTACCTTTTCCGCCTAGCCTTTCAGCGATTTTTGCTGGTGTGTTTGACTTATTCTTTCGTTCTGGAGAATTGACTTCGTAATAAATACTCTGAAGAGCAGACATGACCGCATCATATTCTTGTGCAGTTTCTATTTCGTTCAAGACGGTGATCAAATCGTCTGAAACCATAGATCGTCCATATTTTGGCTTTCGTCTTTTAGTTTTAAGATGCTTCTTTGTAGGCATTTCAACTGAAGTTACTTCAGGGTACTTAGACTTCCCTCTAAATACTTCTACTTCTGCTTGCTTAACAGGTATTTGCTGAAGCTGGTCTAGTCTTTTAAGTAACCCACGAACGTGTAGCGTTTCTCCTGCTGTCGCAAAATCCTCTGGGCTTGGAGCCATTCTTTTGGGGATGTTTGTTTTCTCAGTCCTAAGTTGATTGAGAATTTTTGGCTGGCTACTTGAAAGTATTCCAGACAACAACGACTTTTGTATCTGTGCCTGCAGACTGTTCCTGGCAATATTGTCTTTGCCAAATGGATTCCTTTTTAGAACGACAGAACGACCCTTAATATTTTTGTCGCTAGAAACTTCTGTAGTCAATCGGTATATAATCGAATCAACTATTCCGGTTTCAAAGAGCCTGTCCAGCTGCCTGCCCATTTCCGCAATAGCATCAGCAGGATTCTGAATGTCGTAAGATACTTTTTGCCGTGCTTCCTCAATAGATATGCCTTCCTCTTTCGCCACCCTCTGGGCTAAGTCTTCATCTCTTCCGATTGGTTGATCAGAAAGATTTATATCATCAAGACTAGATGGTGCTGGAGAAAATACATCCCTATCTTCATATAGATCATCCCCGCCTCCAAGCATATCGCTTTCCAGCTTAGCTTGTGTTGAGTAAGGCAACTGAGAAGCAGGTATTTGGGCTGCACTTCTTGCACCGATAGATTCTTGAAAACCTGAAAGCCCGTGAAACATCTCAGCAATAGACTTGAACCTAGCGACATTCTGCTGAATTCCACCAAGGTTAACGGTAGGAAGATGGCTATCTATTTGGAATGGCTTTCGGGTAGGAGTCTGACCTCTCCCTTCGACCAACACGCCGCCGGAAACAAAGTCCTCCCCAGAAGTTGTTTCTGTGGTTACGTCGATGTACGAAGTGCGCCCTATCTCTTCTCTTGCTGCATGGAAAGTTAATAGAAATCGAGAAAAATAAAGGCCATCCTCGGCTATCTTTAGATCTCTATTAATTCTTCGTTGCTCATCTGCGATTACAGCTCTTTCCCCACTTCCGGCCTTGGTTCTTTCAGCTCTTCGCTTGAGATTTTCTAGTTCTTTTGTCAACTCATTTTGCATGTCAAAAGATAGCGATCTTAAAGCATGACCTGCATCAGGATCCCAAAACAAAAGGAGAAGCCAATCAGATTGCGTACTTGATATAGGGGACTCCGCCATATTTACGAATCCACCTTTGTACTTTTTTATTTTGTTTCCTCTTTCGTTTACCCCATGGTTTGTTTTGAAGTCATCTCCTAGGTAGATTTTAGAAGTTTCAAGTTCGCCTCTTTGGTTCTTTACCTTAGCGTCACTTAGAAACTCATATAATCTTCTAGCGTACGCATCTTGTTGTTTATTGCTGAAGCTCTTTGGGTTGCCATGAACATCTACCTCAGCCTTTAGCTTGTCAATTATCTTTTTGGCTTCGGCCTCTGATTCTTCTCTGATGTTAGCAGTTGCAGGAAGATACCCAGGAGTTCCTTTAGGGTGCTCCAAGTTCATAAGCCTGCTGTAGTCGAAGGCGTGTGCTTGCGGCGTATTTCTTTCTACATTAGACCTTCCATTATTTATCTCGCTCTGCGCATAAAGAATTCGCTCATTGACGGTGGTCTTAATCATTCTTTCTAAGACGAATATCTTAGAGGCATTGATTGCTTTCAGTTTGGCTTTGAGTAATTCAAGCTGCCCTTTCCTAGCAACATCAGCCTGGGCTTCTGCTTGGCTTTCAGCTAATTCATAGCGCTCCGATCGCTTCTGGCTTGCGACGTGCCTTGCAGCTTCCTGTACATACTTATCACTTTCTTCGCTTTTGCCTAACAACTGCTTAATGCGCTGCTCAAACTTCGTTACCATTAAACGATTCCCTTATCCTAGCAAAGCACTTAGTAGCGGCCCCATCATATCATACTGAAGTCCCATGGCTGCAAGACGTTCTTGCAAGACACGGTACTGTTCATCTAAAGACATGCCCTGAAGACCATAAAACAACTTGTCTCGTAAACCTTCTTGCTCTAAAGCTAGGTTTGCAAGACTTCGGAACTCATCAAACTGAGCTTCTTGTGCTGTGCGTTTATGTGCCTGATCCTCAAGATCGTATTTGAATCGTGCATCTTCTATTGCATCGAAAGCGTTTGTATCTCGTACAGCCATATGGCCTAGGTTTCGATAATCCGTTCCAGCGTCAGATGACATACCAGGAGCATTCGTAAGCCCTTTCATAAAAGGATCATACTCTCTTCTAGCTACGGCAGCTCTTCGGTTAATATCTCTCTGTTGGTACTCCCTTCCATGAGGATTCATATTCCTATGGTAGTTCTTAAATGTAGTTCCAACTGTAACATCAAATGGCTCGGGGGGTTGCTGTACGGCAGGCTGCTGTTGCTGACCTGTCTCTTGCTGTGGTGTTTCCCCAACTATATTCTGTAAATTCTGCAAAGGAGTCTGTTGTTGCTGCTGACCTAAGCCGGAACTTGTCTGCTGCTGACCAGATAAGGGATTTCCTGAAAGTCCGAGATGACCGAATTCATCTCTCATTCTGCCATCATTCGCATTTCCAGCAGAACCCCCATCCTTAGTCCACTGACGAGTTGCTGGATCCCAAGTCCAAGGCCCAGACTTTGCTGGAGCATTAGGATTAAATGGAGGATTAGGCTTTCCCGCCTCCCCAGTAGTTACAGGTAAAGTGGAAGGCTTATACGTAGTCGGTGTATTATCCTGCAAATGATCCCACTCACCTGGAATCCCTTGAGAAGGATCTCCTGCCCAGAACCCAGGGCGAACGAACCCAGACGTATTATTGTTATTATTAAAGGCATTTCCGCCTAGCGGATTTGAGCCACCAAACATAGACATTTGTATTTCCTATTAAGTTAGAGTCCCTCTGTACCAACTACCAGCTCTTTTCAAAGCCTGATTAATTTCTTCTTGAGTAAGTGAGGACGGGTGAACAACTTGATTGAGCCAATCTTGTTTCGTACCGGGGTACGTCAAGCCAGCTGCCAACATAGTGACGGTATCAACTGGTTGCAGAGAAATAACAGTTCTATCCTCCATAGTTCTGTTGTAGTATTGCCGCCCTGTTTCTGGGTCTGTATGGAGCTGGCTGAAATCTGTCACTGGACGTTGATAAACTCGCTTGAAGAACATTAAAGCACGCCCTGCTGTATCGACAAAAGCATTAGCTCCTAATATATCAAAGAATGACTTATTGCCATCAAGGCCTGTTCCTTCGTTTGCCTTGTCGTAGTTTTCTGGAAGAATCTGTTTTATATTAGATACTTCTTCTCCGGTAGCAGTATTCTCACCAGTCCACGGCTTCCAATCTATATCGTTTTGGTTGCCTTGAGTATTCGCAGTTTCTCTGTAATTAAACTCATTAGCTACTTGCTGTTCTTTTCTTTCGAGTGGTGTTACAGTTGGATCAAATACATATGAACCATCCTCGTTCTTTAAGATCCTAAGAATGTCATGGCCCATGTGTTTATTTAGACCCATAGTTGACATCTTTAATACATTAGCCCCTGAACTCATCATCTGACTACCTGTTAATGGATCTGTGAATAGATACTGCTTGTCAGGATCTAGTTCTATATCGTTCCAGAAGCCAGGCTGCTCAAGTCTTCGTCTGGTTTCTATTTCGACAGCTGTCAGTTTTCCTGGCTGTGTTCTTGTGTTACGTAGCAACCTTTCTATATCTAAATTACCCAAGTCCTCATCAGAAAGACCTGTCAGCATTAAAGCTAACTGGCGATTATCTGGATCTTCTACGTTATTGTTGTACTTCTGATCATCTACCCAAGACATAAAGTCATCTAGCGATATACTCCCTGCCTCGTAAGCTTGCTTATCTAAATCTCCGTAGTTATACATTGACCATTGCTGATTGATGTCACTCGATTGCTGCAAGTTATCTCGAATAGATTGCTCTAGTGCAGCAACTTCATTAGGATCGTCAAACTCACCGAGGGCTGCCCTGCGACGCTCTTCTGCTGCCGCTGCTTCTGCTGCTGCGTTAGCCGAAGTGTCTACCTGGCCTTGCGTGGCTGGCAGTGCTGCCTGCTCACCTTCTGCTCCAGGCATTCCTGAGAGAACCTGACTTAAAGCATCTGTATTCGCTCCCAAGTTAGCTCTCCAGTCTTGTGAACCCAACGCATTCTGCTGCTGTGGCTGTGCATTCATGCCTTGAAGGGCTTGAACATTTGCATTTACTTGAGGGTTAACTTGAGCAGCAGGCTGAGCTTGCTGTTGCTGGTTTCCAACCAGTGCATTGGCGACTGGGTTGTTCATTATGCCCTGCAGAGCTTGAAGGTTTGGGCTAATACCCGAACTGACAGCAGGCTGGTGAGGCTGGGCACCCGTCAAAGCACTCGAGGCAGGATTTGCCTGTTGCTGAGTAGCCCCTGAAACGGTTTCAGCGGGCTGCTGTTGTGTATTGCTCATTTGATTAAGAGCTTGGACATTCGGATTAACAGCGTTACTTTGCTGAGCGGCAGGCTGTTGGCCACCTATAGCTCCTAGCAATGGATCAGCAGCTCCCTGATTTCCTCCAACTATTTGATTGAGTTGATCTAATGGAGTCTGACCCTGAGATCCTTGCGTTGCCCCAAAGTTGTTCTGATTACTACCTTGAGCAAAGCCTTCATCGTAGTCGTCACCGCCGCCGAATGTTTCATCTCCACCACCAAATACATCGCCGCCGCCCATTCCCATGCCGCCGGTATCGCCTTGTCCGTATATATTAGCAAACCACTCACAAAATTGATTTAGCAGCTCACCTTTTACTTGGGGAGCCATTACGTTAACTGGAACCAAAGGTGCTGGCAGATGAACTACATCAGACTTCCACTCTGTCACTTCCCAGTTAGCATCATCGTCTCTTGGGTCTGGGCCATAGTTGTAAGATGGGTCAGCATTTGCTGGATCGCCGGCACTATTTTTAAGCCAGACTTTTGTTACATTTCCAGTTTCATCTGTAACTTCATAATAAGCTGTCGGCTGATTTGGAGGGGGCGGGGCAAAGCTATCGAACTGCCGATGAGGAACGATTATCTTCGGGGCAGAGTCCTTATAGAGCATTGCCTTCTGAACAATTGGAGTAACCAGAGGTATAGCCGTCTTGAAGGCCATACTAAAGTCATTAAACAAATCGTCTGCTTTTTCAGGGGTGTAGTTATTAAAGAAATCATTAACCTTAACCATAAGGCGATCTGCTTCGCCTTTAAGGATGGTTACACCCGCTTTCACTGGATTAAGACCAGTTAGAGCTGCAATTGCCTGATCGGGATTAGCGAAGAAAGGTCGCATTTGTTCGAAAATAGCACGAGCGTCTGGAGTCCGAAAACTATCTGCAAGCTGAACCGCGTGATCTCGGATATTCCACTGTGTATATTTTGCATCTATACTTCTAAATAATTCCTCTGGAATTTCAGCATATAACAGTCTATTGGTATTGGGGTCTTGACCTGAGACATAATCACCCCGATGGGCCGCAGCACCAAACTCAAACTCTCTAACTTTAGTTCCATGACGACCTCCAAAATAGTCCTGCAAGGCTTCATTTGATATTCCAGCACTTGCTAGATCTGGATAAACCTGCTTTACCCATTCAAAGTAAGTTCCATCGCCAAATTCATCATAAATAGACCTAAGCGTTGAATCTGCGTTTAACCAATCAGCACCGCTTCCAAGTACATTTCCATATATATCCCTAGGTGCCTGATGGTAATCCATCCAACTGCCAGTGTATTGAGAAGGATCAAAATCTTCTATGCCAGTTGGGTAGTCAGGATTGCTGGGGTCGGCTTGGCCACCGCCATCGCCTTGACCGCCACCTTGGCCGCCGCCACCTTGGCCGCCGCCACCTTGACCGCCGCCAACTTGGCCTCCACCAACTTGGCCTCCACCACCTTGTCCGCCGCCTTGATTTTCTCCGCCAGCTGGATCTAATGGCTGTGGCCAGTCCTGCTTACCTGGAATTCTAGGCCTTTGGTTTGCTGGCATACCTAGTATCTGGTTTAGCCTATCAAGAGGATTAAGAGCAAGATTTTGCTGCATTTGCTGGGCGTTTTGCTGACCTAGCTGCTGTTGCCCCTGCTGCTGTTGCTGTTGTTGCTGATCTTGTTGCTGATCTTGCTGCTGGTTTCCAGCCACAGCGTCATTTACCGCTTGCTTGTCCGCTTCGTAATTTGTGCCTGCTTGCTGAGATAAAGAACCTTGGGTTCCTTGGTTAGCTGCATTTGCCAAGCCAGCAAAAGAACTTTGAGAACCTATCCCTGACAGACCACCAGAAGCTTGAGACGATTGGTTTTGCTCTGAAAAAATATCACGACCTACTCCAGTCTGGCCAGGCTTGCTTGCATAGCCCATCTTAAAAGGAGCTGGAGATTCAAACTTTGGGGCAGCTCCTCCTTGATGGGTACTTTTAGATTGCAATCCTCCTATCGAGTCGCGAAGCTGAATTGCATTTAACTTGTCTTCAGGCTTAAACTCGTTTGTATCTAATTGGTTCTTGTCTATTTGATTGTACAAGCGTCCAATTTTTTCAGATTCCCATCCTAGAATAGGATTGCGTTTAAGAGGCATTGCTTCTTCCTTGTTGTATTTGAGAAGTTTTTATGAAAAACTACGTCTTAGCCTTGTCCAAAAGTACCCATTGCCATTTGTGCAATTCTGTTTTGGAGATCTAGTATGCTACTGTTAGCGGCACGAGCGTTTCTTGCAGCTTTGCCTTGGTTGGCTGCTTGCTGCATAGCAGCATTGCCTTGGTTGCCTTGCATTGCCAAGCCTGTATTGGCGGCGTTTATACCTGCTGAAGCTTGCCCGGCTAATCCCTGCATTTGCTGTTTGCTAGACTGGGTGTTTCTTTGAGCATTATTCTTAGCTTGGCTAAGCTCAGAGCCACCGGCCATCATGTCGCCGTATGCTTGTGCATTTCCACCGCCTACATTTGCCCGTGCGGTTCTATCTAGAAGCTGAGGGTTTACCTTTGTGGGTGCGTCTATACCAGTGTTGAAATTTACCCTACCGTCTTTGGTGTTCACAAACTGATTTCCTGAAGCATTATAAATACCGCCAATAGAAGGCAATGCCCCGACTCCACCTACTACACCACCGGCTCCTCCACCGACTCCGCCGCCGCCAGTGCTTCCTGCTATATTTCCACCAATATTGGCCAAAGCCTCCATCAGTTTATCCATTCGCTGCGTTTCAGCTTGGCGATCAAGGTTTCGCTGCTCCAGTTCTTTTTCTCTGTAGTATGAGTCCTTGTTGAATTCGTCGGTATATCGCCTTGAATCCCGGTTAAACTGATCATAGTGATCCCATCGGGCATACATATCATCGATCATTTGCTGGAGCTTCCATTCTCCATACTGCGGATCGTAATAGCTCGGGATGTAATTAGGATTGTCTGGTGTCGCTAATTGATTCATTTGGCCACTTCCTTGATTATTTCCTCTGTTGTTTTCTTGTTTGTTTCCAGGATTCCATTTGGCAAAGTTTTGAGCTAGCCAGTTATGCAAAATTGGTGCAGCAAATCGACCTGTAGGGCTAACCGCGACAGCAGTTCCTCTCGCGTTAATTACATGCGGAACACCACCTATCAGCCTAAGGCTTCCGCCGTGATCGCCAACAATTCCTGCTAGTATATTCCTCGGGATTTCTTTCCCGTCCATTAAATCTTTGAATACGCTCATTACTGTAACCTGTTATTTGAGTTGTTAAGTCTTTCGTATACTGCAACATATACATAAGGCGGTATACTTGGAGCTGACGGACTTCCGCTTCCACCGGCACCTGTAAAAGTTACGCTTACATTACTTAGATCAATGCCTGAATCCCCTGTTGGCGTTCCGGTAACAACATCAACCGTACTTTCACTCCCCGTTCCGATGGTGCTTTGGCTGAGTGTATGGCTGTGGTTGCCTATGTCTGTAGCACTAACAGTACCCTCAATGGTTAAGCTACTACTTGTAGCACCGCCAGTAGTTCCCGAACTGCTACTTGCATTCCATTGTCGCAAAAACCGGTCTTTACCGTCTATACCAGAACCGCCCTTCTCCTTGGAGTTGTTAGTCCCATCCATTAAAGCCCAGCCCTTTATTGCTCTTTCTGTTTGAGTGCTGTGAAGAAGGGAACCTATCCGAGCGTCACCATAACCCACGGCGGTATATGATCCGTCGTTGGATGCAAAGAACATAATAACATCCCCCTCTTCTACATTAGGATCCTGAGAGGGAGATACAGGGAGATATATCTTTTTAACGTGACCTGTCTTTCTTTTTCCTACAGGGTCTTCGCATTCATCAGCGTGCACATATGCTATTGATCCCCCTTGGCTTGGAGGATCATCGTCATATTGCCAGTTTGTATTAGCGATAGCCCACCTCGCAGATTTCAAGTCTGGAGAAGCAATGGCTTTAGTTACTACAATGTTCCCGTGATGCTCTAGATCAGAGTCAGGGTTTGTTAAGATGCTTTTTAATATCTCAACTTGGCGTATAGGCATGCCTTCGTGAGCAAGCCGGTCGAATTGAACTGCATGCTTACTGAACATCAGAACTGCCAACCCCTTTAATGTCTACTTCCCTAATCTTTGGCGTTTTATCTGCTCCATAACCTCGGATTTCAATTGCAACCTTATGGTCTGATTGCGCCATTCCTGAAGACATTCCATCGAAACTAAACGATTCTTTACCAGTCGATTCCGACAAGATACTCGCATCCTTGTCCATGTTAATAACTACATCCTGCTTGTGCTCTTCTTTTATTTCGACACCATCTCCTAGCTTTTGTGCAATTGCGAACTCAACCGGGGATTCATCGTTGTTCATATACAGACGTACGTCGCAAGATTGTTCACCGTCGATTGGAGAGAACTCAATAGAAACCTCTCTAGCTTCACGTTCTTCAGTCTCTTCAATAGGGAACGAACCCGTCTTCCAGTTCCAGGGTATAGCACCGACAATGTACTTGCTTGTTGAATCCGGGTTAGTTGTCCAGTTAGGGCTTACAGTTAATGCTGTAGAAGTTTGTGCGATTACAGTTCTTTTTTGCCCCTTTCCAGTGCCATCGTATATATAAACAAAAGCATTAACGCAGGCACTGGTAAATGTTGCTGAACTATCTGTAATAGAACTGGCGGTTGACGAATCTACTACACCCTTAATCTCAGAAGTCACAACATCTGTAGCTCCAGCATCAGCCATATAGACAGCACTATTTTCTGAACTAAATAAAACCCTAGGCTGCCCATCCTTTTCTACGGAAGCAGCAGATGTTATTTGAGTTGCGTACTCCATTGGGTCAAAGGTTTCGCGTTTAATGTTGTAAACCAAAGCCCGTTTAGGATGATTACCCGTATCCCCTACAAAGCATACGAAAAAGTAAACCTTTTCTTTTAGTCGATCTGCTTTGACAAAAAAGTTCTGTGATTTAGTGAAGTCTATTTTGTCTCCAGTACCATCTTTCCTAAAGATGTCGTGAATTGATTCCGATATTGATTCTGACTTTGTACCATCGAAAACATAGCAACCCGAATCATCCATCAGGTAAGCAACATTCTCAAAATAGTCCCAGCAATAATGATTAAATGCACCACGGTCATCTAAGAAGCGAATGCTACCGTCTTTGACAGGATCCTGACTATAAGACAATGCGTACTTGTGCCTCTGTGAGAGAATATATAAGTACGGGCCATATGGCATAGCGCCGACAATTTCGTCATCATCTCCAGAGTTCTCTTGAAGTGTCATTGTATTTGTAGATGGCACACTCTCAGGCTCATCTTGATAGCTGTAGTAAATCTGGCGACGCTTTTGTTTTGGCGGGTATATGGTGTAGTTAGTTAGGCTGGCAACCTGGATGTATTCAGATACATACAGCTTAGTCGCACTTGCGTACCCAACTATCTTTACAGGTTTATCTACACCGTCTATCTCCATATACCGACCCACCATAGATTCAGTCCATTCAGTACCAGAACCTTCCACTGCCCTGTCGAGGCTACCAGATAAACTTCTTGCAGTACCCTTGTTGTACTTAACAATCCCGAAGTAAAAGTACCTATCCTGGAACATAACTACATAAGCCATGTCATTTGGTGGTGGTGTAAATCGCCTTGCTACAAGGGTATTGTCTGTTGGTGGGTTTAGTAAAACCAACAAGACATCTTCATTTACAGAGAGATTTAATGTTGGGTCATCAAATGTATCTTCGTATGACACATGTGTAAATGTAATTCCAGTACCGCCGCCAGTGCCACTTTCACCGCCAGGGATCGCAACATCAGTAACCACCATCTGGCCACCATTTGTAGACACTTCCTCTGTGATGTTACAAGTGACATTCATGTAAGATTTAGATGAATTAGCGATAGTTATCTTTTGGCCTACTGCCCAGGTTTCTGAATCTCCAATTAAAGCCAGCTTACCGTCGCTGGCAAGTGTCATTCGTATATTTCCCGATATTGCAAACTTAGCAATTTTGTAATAAACATTGCTAACTCCAGAGGTAGTTCTCCAAAGCTCATACCTATCGACTCTGGACTCGGAAGAAGCTCTTGCACTAGCCCAGTTCCAGACAAACTTATCTGCTGTGAAAGCCTTAACTGTATTTACATTGCTTAAACTACTTACTGTTGGCTTAGAAGAGTTATCGACAAACCTATAGGCAAACTTATAAGTACCTTTAGTCGCACCAGTCCCAGAAGCAGAGCATGCGCCACCGCCCACCCTTGCCCCATCGAACGATGTGCCATCTACATCAAACTGAGTTGCTGACACTTGAGTGACTTCAAAAGTTCCCCCATTAAGATCGCCTGCCATGGCTCCTGTCGAAACGATACCCCCTATTAAAACTTCATCGCCAGTTGAAAAACCATGATCTGTCGATGTGGTAATTCGATACGGGCCATTAGAGCCGGTTGAGTCAGCTACGGCACTTATAGTTAAAATGGAGCTTCTTGTGATGGTAAGCCCATAAGTAGGTTCATTAATGCCAAGATCGACCGCAGTGTCAGCTACGCCGTCCCATATTAGACCCCGATCTATACCATTAACACCTATTACTTCCCCTGTCCTAGTTTTACAAAAACACATCTTTTGAAATGTGTGATACCCAGTACCAATAGTTTTTTCAGACGAAAAGGTTGCTGGCTGTATTCCTTCGCGAGGAGATATTTCACCATACTTAGTTGTTATTAAGTTAGTTTGATCTGACGCAGCACCACCAGGCAAATCTCCCGCATCAGCATCTGTTACAAGACCCTTGAATACTTTGATCTTTGGCATAATTAGCTACTCGTAGTAATGACATTGGATAAATGAGTAAATAGGTAATCGTAGCGGGTCATTCTACCTGAGCTATTCATAGCGACTCTGGATTCAGCCTCTAAAGCCCGTCTTAATTCAAAGTCAGCAACTTTTTGTGCAGTTACTGTACCTCGCTGGTCATTAGAAAATCTAGCGAGCCTGTATTCCATTTGCGCCTTAAAAGCTTCTATCATATTATCTGACATGTCTATGGGATCAGATATTAAAAGCTTTGCGCCCGAATAAGCTTGGGAAAGGGTTCCTAGAATGCTAATAGTTCCTGAACCTACGGCTGTGATTTCATGCTGCTCATTAAACGGGTTTGACCCAGAGAAGCCAGTAGGTAATGCGGAATCAGTAGCAAGGCGAACAATAGATCCCACCATAGAGCTAGGCATGGTAACCGCACCACTTGAATCGGCAACCGACGTAATAGCGGGATCAGCTGAAGTTGAACCATTGGCTGTACAGGTTCTGGCCTTTGCTTCTGTACCAGACCATCGCAATACACGAGGTTTTCTTCGGTACATAAACATTAACGGTTCAGCCGTACTCGGATTTGGATCAACATAAAGTGCCCACACGCCCTTGTCGTGAGGATCTTTCATGATAGTCCAAGCCCAAGTTTGCCCTGTTCCCGAAAAATAGCGTTCCCTTTTTTGCCACTCCGTAGGCGAAATGTAATAAGTCACCCAGTTATTCTTCTCTATCCCGACCTCGTAAATCCGCTGCATGTCTGATGGCAGGGGGTAGATGCTTCTATGGATAGTATATTTAGTACCCCCTGAAATCGTTTCAGTGGGCTTCAATGTACCGAGATTGAGAACAGTGGTACTAACTCTCTTTGAAACATCGTACAAGTCATCGCCAATTTCAATCCGGCCATACTTCGCCCATGTAGGCCAAGTGCCTCCAGTTAAAGTTAGCTCATTAGTAGATGTGTTATACGCGACTGTCCCTGTAGAGTAAGAGGCATCTAAATTTACGCGACCTTCGGTCATGTAGTATTGCCATTCATTGCCCATGGCTACATCTCGATATGCACCCTGAATAACTTCTTTGTGCATTCGCAAGTCTTTGGTTCTTGCGCCACCATCAAGCAAGCTTGTAAGGTAGGATAGCATGTCGTCATAAGTGACGTATCGTTCTGATATTGACATTAGTAATCTCCAATTAGATTTCTATCTGCTGGTTTTGCGACCATGAAAATCATAAACGTTTAGGAGAGGATTGGAGATTCCTTGTTGCACCATTCTCACAAGCAGTTGCTTAAGTTTTTCCGGTGCATCTCCTTGCATTATTCGTTCAATAACCGATTGGGTTGACAACGGATCCGCTGCTTCACTGGCGTTAACATCACTAGGCCTTGTTGCCTCAAGAGTAGACGGGCGGCCAGGCGCCGCTTGCGGTCTAGAACCTCTCTGGATAGCCTGATTAGCGAGAATCTCTAAAATCGTTGGTGGACTCTCGCGTTCTGTACTAGCTCCTTCCGCTTGTCGGACTGGGCCTTGATATTGAGGGCTTTCAAAATGTGTTCTGGCATAAATAGGATTAGCATCATGCGCAAATCTTGGGTCTGGCATATACGCACCTGTTGCAGTTGTGTCTCCAACATTAATATAAGGCCAAGTGCTCTTAAAGAGGCCCTCTCGAGATGGCTCCCTTTCTGGAACCGGAGTAAACCCAGGCAAATAAGATCCTTCTGGGGGGCCAATATAAGGCCATGTTGGTTTTAACGGACTGCGAGCGCCAGGGTTTAATAAATCCATAGCGTCAGATTCTTTAACAGAGTCGTAAAGATTTTCTGCGGCCTCAACAACGCCTTTAACACCACGTTTGCCCATATTCCATAGATTCTTACCGGCTTGGGCAGCGTCACTTGCTTCTTTCCAGTCTTCATAGATATGTTTCATCTCAGATGCACCAGCAATTCCCTGAGCGCGTGGATCATCAGAACTCATGCCAGCCGTAGTTACTGTTGGATCGCCTAAAGCATGTGCCATCTTCAACTCTTCTTGCGATCGAGTATCTCCTGGAATTCTACTACTGTAACCCCAGTCGAAATCCTCCATCATCTCAGCTTCGTAATCATCGCCTGGCCGAATAGGAAGGTTCTGAGCAGCCATTTCACCACTGATACCAGCACCCTCCCAATCGAAATCTTCTTCGTACTCATCTTCGATGCTATAAGGAGATCTTAAGTTTTGAGCTGTACTATTTGTTATTCCATCGCTCTTAAAAAATGTTGGCTTACTCATGGGGCCATGAGTGCCTTCCACCGTAGTATAGGGTACAGAGTCTTTTGTACCTCGAGGATCTCCAGACGCATAGTTAAACTTTGCGTCTGCTAAGTCCCAGTCTTCAGGCGACGTGCCTTGCGATGCTTCGTGGGCTAATTTAGCCTCTTCTAGCTTTTCGTCCGTTCGTACACCATGAAGTTTCGTGGGATCAATTTTGCTTTTTGATTTCCTTCTGATCTTTACGCCATCGTAATAAAAACTATCGGCCCATGCTGTTGCGTTATGGTGGTCTGAACCGGGATCTCTTACGACAAATTTCATTCTCCCACTCGGATCCATAAAGTATTGAATTTTCCCCCCATCTGACCCTGAGTATTTCCTAATGTCATCCTCTACAGGAATTTTATCTCCATCAGGATTGCTAAATGGCCTTCTTAGTGGTTGCCCGTCTTCCGCATATTCCCCACCAGGCTCGTATAAGCCATACGCTTCCATTTTTGAATCTACCCATTCAGCCTGACCTCTTTCGGCATCCTCCTTTCTTTTTCGTTTTCTTTCTTCACGTTCTTCCTTCTCTCGCGCCTCCTTCTCTTGAGCTTCCTGGTGTATTGCATTAAGGCGGTCGTTTCTTATTTGCGCTGGGGTTCGGAAGCTACCGGCTAAGCGAACGCTTTTAGGGACAGACGGGTGATAACCGCCGGTGCTTGCACCGCCATAAGTTACTTCGCCAATAGGGTTGTACGTTGTACCACCAGAAGAATATGAAACAGGATTCCCCTCTTCATCGAGTCGATTCCCATACCGATCGTATCTTAATTTTGCCATGTTTAAGTTCTCTTTTTCTTAGAATGTTTCTCGATTACTTTATTCTTAAGGGCTTTTAACTTCTTGGGGCTTTTGGATACTTCTTCTCTAAGCGATGGATTCTTTTGCAATTCCTCAGACATGAACCGATGAACTACATCATCACCCATTCGCTTCTTTTTCTTAAACTCCTGAGGTGGTGCTTCATAATTAACTCCACCTGTAGCGCTAAAGCCTTTAGCTTTTAACGCTGCTTTCACATCGTCTTGGGTAGAAATCCAGGCCATTGGATCATTGGGTCTACCGAGTCCGCTAATATACTTTTTCCCTTGCGTACTTATACCGGCCTTTTTCGCTTGCCGATGTAACTCTTGTGCGCCTTTGGGATGTATTTTGTCAGCCCAGTGCTGCTGTCCTTCAAGGAATGCCCTTTCAGTACCTTTAGCACCAGCGGGACTCTGCATTGCCAACATGGCTGCAAAACCTGGGTTATTACCTTCATCAATTAAATGTTCGTAAAAATCTAAGCGACCACTATCTTCACACTGCTTGCGGTAGCGGTCGTAGTCTTTATTCTTGCGGAGATCCTTGGGCACGGCTCTTTGCTCTCATAAAATCAAGTTCTTGTTGATGCTTCTCACGACTTTGGTTCAGCTCTTGTTCGTGCTTCTCTTGGTCATGCTTAAGCTTTTGGTTATTCATTTGGATTGCAAGTTGCGATTTCTGTTGCTCAATCTTAAATCTTTCTTGCTCAATGCTCTGATTTACTGACTCTTTTTGCGATTGGCTTTGAGAGTCTTTTTGCTTTTGAGCGAGTTCTGCTTGAGCTATCTGAGCTTCCTGCTGTTTCATCTGTATATCAAGCTGCTTGACTTGAAGATCAGCCTGCATCTTTTGCATTTCCATCTCAGCCTTTTGCTGCTCAATCTGAGCTTGCTGCTGCTGGGCTTGCTGCTGCTGCTGCATCTGGGGGTCTTGCTGTTGCTGCTGGGCTTGTTGCTCTTGTTGCTTCTGCTGCTCTTCGGCAATATTAACAAGGTAAGGAGCAACATCTAGTTCATTTGCTTTTGCCCAGTCACTCATAAACGCATTGTATGGATCACCAATACCCATCTGTGCAAATTGCTGCATCATTGGCATTGCTATCTGGCCGAACTCATTTAACTGCCTAATTCGGTTTACTTTGTTTGGCTTTCTTGCTGAACCAGCTTCAATTCGGTAGTTGTAATCTCTTACGGTTTTTTCAAACTCTTGAGCTTGTATTTGCTGTTCCCATATCATTGACCCGACTTCACCCAAGACAGGCTTAACGTCTTCCTGGGTAAGCCCCCACTCAGCGGCTTCCATCTCTTTCATTGCACAATGACTTAGCCAATCTTCGACGCGACTCGCCATGTCGTCAGGACGCACTGAGACGTTCTGATTGCGCACATCAGCTTCCGTAGCAGAACGTATCTGAGTACCGCCCGAAAGCCCGTACAGAAGCTCTGTGAGGCCTGTACGCTTATCTATCATGTCTAGCACTTCAGACACCATTCTCCATATGTCTGAATTGAAAGATGGAGCATCTAAGAATGAAACGACATCCGATACTCGTTGACCGAATATTTCACTTAACTCAATGACACCATATGGCCCCATTTTGTTTTTAATCTGATCCTGAATCTCTGCCCCTGCTGCCTTAGCTACAGCAACATAAGTCGTCGAACTTGCTGCCACTTTATCGGCAAGGAAAGACATACACCAGTTAACAAATCGAAGCTCCCCAATAGCTGGCTTAATCAATGAGATTGGCCAGACTTCTTTTGGCTTCTCGTAGAAATGCAGCTTACTAAATGGCCAGCCACCATCCGTCCAGAAAGGTATAGGCCACTGCGACCTGACAAACATCTCTTCTTGAGGGAGATCGAGAACCTCTGGAGGCATGTTCATGGGGAATGGAATGTCTTCACAAACGGCCAAGAAACAGAAATCTCCGAACTGCTCGTAGTCAAAGTTTTCCTTAACGTCCTTTTTGATTCCGCCTTTCTTTAGGCGAGAACCAAAACCCCCTTTAGAGTACACTTGCCAGTATTCTACTAGATCGTATGACTCTCCCTTTCGTTTCGATTCAGAGCTTTCTTTTCTACCCTTTGCCTTTACCTCTGCTTGCTTAGCAGCCGAGGACATATTGCCGCGTATCTTCCCCTCAATGCCATACTCCCTCTCCACCTTCCAGACAGGGTGAACGCACTTACGGGCAATCCATTGAACGTCTTCCCAATACTGAGCATCAGGGTCAATCACAATGTCATCAACAGAAACATAAACACTTCTAGGGTGAGATACAGTAGAGCCGTGAGGCTGATGCATTTCAGTCCATAGAAAGCTCATGCCTTTAATGATGGCCTCGTTAATGGCCATTCGAGCATGCTCTTTCTTTTCGTTTTCTTGCTGAAGCCAGTTCAGGTAATGTTCCTTCAGTCTGGCTATGTTTCGCTTTTTGTCATTCTCTTCGTCTTGCTGGTAAACAAGTTGCTGAGCCTGTTGGACTTGAGCCTCATCTTGAGGATTAATCCCCAGCATTATAGGCTCAATCTTGGGTGCTACTTTTGGAGTTACCTGTATTACAGGATTTCGGTGATAGAGTACGGGGCCGAACAAAGCGACAGCCTCAAATACTCTATTCACCGTCATCCTGAAGGTTGGTAAGTTGCCAGTGGTACTCTTATCAAGGAAGCCTTCGGTTCCTTTCGAGTATGCACCCTTCCACATAAAATCATGTGAACCGTCAAAGAACTGCATGGCTTCTTTAGCGTACCTGCCAAATCGCTCTTCTTTTTGTTTTTTAGCGCGTTTAATCTTTTCCATCCACTGACTAACAATGGGTGAAAAAGGATGGTCATAATCGCTATACTGATCCATGGTTTATTCCTTGACGATAAGCCTTAAGAGTCTTTGGTTTTTTTCTTGCTTGCTGTGCTTTTAGCAGCTGTGTACTCAAGAGCATCTAGCCGAGCAAGAATTTCCTGCCGTTCTTTCTCAAGTGCTTTATTTTCATCTGTATAGTCCCAAGAGCCGTTTTCTCGATGATCGGCATTCCAGGTAAGCTTAGGATCTGTTACGTGTCGGGCACCATCATGAACATGACCGTTGGTTGTTCGGATGCTAACATTGCGTCTTGAGCTAGTTACGCTTAAAACAAATCCTAAGAAAGGGTGTTTTAGGTTGTGGTACGGGTAAAAGAGTACGGGCGCCCCTATTCTTATTTCGGGCATCTTGTACTCATTAGACTCTTTTGTTTGCTCTTCAGTTATCTGGGGTGCCATAGACATTTTAGGATCCTTGTGGGCCTAGGTTTATATGCTGCTGTGCTCCGCCACGTTGCTTTGCATTCCTAGCAGCACTTCGTTTTTTACGTTCTTGGATTATTCTACCAATAGCGGTAGATCGTTTTGCTTTCTTTCTGGGCTTTACATATTTTAACCCATGAGCCGCCGCATACTCTAGGGTTTCTATTGCGTGACAATTCCCTCGACGATTTCCTTCGTCGGTAATGTACCCATTTATCCGCTTTTTCTTGAACCTATTAAACTCCCTGCATAGGTTTGGGCAACGTGCGGTTACGACAAGAAGTTTAGTTGTACCTTTTTCATTTACATTAATCCAGCTACGGAGCTTCATTTCACGACCGGGAACATCATCTGACCCGCTAAGGAAACCATGCCCAGTTAAATTGCTTTTAACCCTATTGGCCTCAAGCTCTCTCGTGTACTGAACTCTTGGCAATACACCGCTACCTATTTCTCGAATTCTACCACCGTGAGCATCTATGATAAAAGCTTCAAACTGATCCACCCCTACCTTTTGCCTTACCATAGTTGCAAATTTCGCTGCCGTACAGTTGTGTATATAAAGCTCGTCGTAACAAACAACGTGGTCGCCCATAGAAGGAGGGGGCACGGCATAGAAAGTAACAGCGCAAACACTGTGACCTGGGTCAACGACCATGTACCTGCACCAGTCTTTGCCAGGTTTCCCGTCGTTATTCGTAAGGTACTCCTGGACTCTATTTCTTGGATGATCGAACTTAATCGCATTATGTACATCCTTTGAGAAGTTTGGGTACATCAACACGCTATCAGTGACCAGCTCACCTAAAGCACGTTTCCTAAACTCATCCTCACCTTTAGCTTTCCATCTCTTAATGTTCTCTTGCTTGACTTGTTCTGGCATAAAAGGGTTATCAAAGATTGTTGCTTTGAATACCCTAGTAGACGCATTCTCTTTCCCTGCTTCGTCTTCAGCACGTTCACACAAATTGACTAATGCGTCGTTCTTTGCGTGAGGCAAAGCAGACCACCTCAACTTGCCATCACGCATGGATAAACGGGCAATCATTTCGTCGTACCATTCTGGTCGTTCTAGGTCTTCGTCTATATGCACTAGGTCAGCCTGGAAACCTTGAGAAGGATCGCCTTTAGAACCCATTGCATAAATCGTCCAGCCATTGTGCAATTCACATATCTCAAACACATGTTGTGCACGCTTCTTCCATGCCCACTCCTTGATGAAGCGTTCGGGTATTAAAGGCGGGGCATCCTTTGCTTCCGACTTCCTCTGCCAGTCACTTCCAAGCCAAGGCTTCCATGCTCTCCACTTATCTGTTTCTTCGTCTTGGATAATCTTAAAAGCGCCTGGACGAAATAGGTACTTGTGTATGGTTCTTCCTATATGGCCTTCATCCATCCCTAGGCAAACCATGATGCCATTTTCTTTAGGGTATTTCCCGTATGGATCTTGGCCTGTAGCTGCCCTAGCGTCTTCCACGAAAGCCGCTAAAGATTTCCCCACTTGGTTTCCTGCTTGAAGGAGAACTTCCTTTGCCGTGCATGCGTGGTAAGAATCCTGAAACGGCAATGGTTCATATAGCCTAAGAGCTTCGCTATCCCTCTTTGCCTTCTCAGCATGAAGTTGACGAAGCTCTGCTTTCTGATGCTCGGTAATAGAGCTTAATATATCATTTACGTTTTCTTGGGGCATTGGCTGGTTTTAGCTCATGTAGCATACTTATTTCTGGATCTATTATATTCTGAACTGACTTCTCAATCTCTTTGTCAAGTTCCTCATTTGTTAATTCATCCAGGGATTTTTGAGCTGCACCCGACTCAGATACCTTAATATTAAGTCGGAGTACAGCTTCAAGAATCCGCTGTCTTTGGAGGCTTCCAGGGGCTGAACGGTAAAAGGTAGACATTACCTGCTGGGAGAAACCTCCCGGCCCACCAAAAGCCTCCATGATGCGTTGGAATGTTTCTGCCATATGCGGAACACTAGAGCCACCCTTACTCATATCATCAAGAAGGTCGATGCCTGCATCTTCTATTTTCGACACACGTTCATCTAGTTTCTTCTTGCGAGTGGCCTCCACTTCTTCAGCCCTACACATTTTACATGTAGACCGGAACCCATCTGCCGCAGAATTATCTCTGTGCCAGAATTCCTTGTTGAGTGGATATTCGACGCTACAGTTCTTGCATTCCTTCGCTTTAGCCATTTATTCCTACCTCTGCATAGATGGCCCTTGTGGCCCCATTCTAACATCCCTTAAGTCGGGATTAGATGGGTGCATTGCACCAGTGGCGTTTGTATTTGCTCCACTAAGCAATGACTGGATAATTGGATCAATAGCACCAGGAGCTTGTTGCTGAGGTGCGCCTCCGCCTTGGCCTAAAGGTATTGCTGTCCCTTCAGCTTGGCGACGCTGCAATTCTTGCATCTGTCCAACTGCATCTTCAGGTACATTCTGCTGCTGTTGCTGACCACCACCAACAGGCTGCCCTGTAGCTAGGTCTATAACAGTCAGTCCCTGCTGTAATGCGCTCATAACTTTATCTTGCATATTAGGGTCATTTGGCTGAATCATAGATCCAGTTTCTTCGACCATATAGCCTGCTTGCATATTCATAATTTTTTCTTTCTATATAAAGCAAATGCCGGGTTCCCACAGGAGGAACCCGGCACCGCACCCAAGACCCTACACTTCCGTGAGGAGGTGTTCTTGTTGGCTTTGCAGCCGGGTATTAGGGATTAATAGTTAACACAAAGGTGAACTAAGCCTACCGTGTTATCTTCGATGTCATGAAGGGCAATACCCAAAAGACCACCGATAACATTTGCAGCGTCAGCAGCAATGGCGTGACCTTCAGTGCCAGCGTCTGCAACAGCTCCGACTCCAGTGCCAATAGCACCCTCAGCGTAGATGTTTACAGGGCCGCCAATGATTAGCCAGAACAGGTCATCATCTGCGACAGTAGTAGCGCCAAGCTCAGGATCACCGACACCAGCCCAATCGCCTTCAGATAGACTTGCGCCTGAAACCTGCGTAGCTGCTTTGCGTCCAGTAGTACCGTCTGTTGTAGCGGCAACAAAACCAAGGACTAAACCATGAGTAGCAGTTGCTACTGACAGGGCTGATCCGCTGATATTGCGTACGCAAACAGCTCGAAGAGTTCCGCCGCTTCGTCGAGACTTACCTCCACGAAGAGCTGGGGTTCGGTCTACATCGGGGAACTCATATACAGCTCCCTCCCATTGGCTATTAATTTGATTTCCGGCATCGTCAGTCCCTTTAAGGGTTTCACCGAGATCAAATGGTGGATCTACATGAATCATAGTATTGATTCCTTTCCTAAAAAGGGGTTAAGCAATTGCTTCCAATTTGAAGAAGTTCCGTGGGGAACTGAACTTCAAGTTAGACAAGGTTGAAACAACAGCATTGAAGCTTTGGCTATGAATATCATACTCAGGGCCTTCAGAGCGAAGGAGAGAATCATCCATAGATTTCAGTTCAATGTTATCGTAGTTAAGACCATAACCAACACCTTGCTTGATAGCAGCTTCCCAGCTGACTTCAATGCCGTCAAAGTTGACAACATTCTTGAAACCGAGTGCTCGAAGTTGGTGTTCGCTGGAAACCTGAATACGTTCTTTGTCATCTAACAAGTTGAGAAGATCCATGTAAAGATCTCGTGCCAACATGATGTTAGTAATCTGACCGTTCTGGCTACTATTACGCTGAGCGTGAATGATAGCGAAACGCATAGCTTCATCACCTTGCTTAGCAAAAGTGTTTGCACTTCCACCAAAAGATGTTGAAGTATAGTTAACGATCAGCGGCGACCAGAAATCATACTCTGGATCAGCAATACCTTCTGGCCAAGGAAGATTAGCTTCCTGCTCACCAGCGATACCGCCCATTGCACAGTTCAAGCCAGCATAAGTTGCAGTTGGTACACCAACCTGGTCAACAGCGACTTTACTGCGATGGTCATTAATTGCAGCGCCACCAGAAGTATCCACAGCAACAGTTTGACTGACTGTTCCAAACATACTTTCGATACCGTGCCACCCCTGCTCATTTCCAGAGTCTGCACCATTAACGTAGTATTCTCCACCGAGAGCTTGCTCGATAGATGTTTCCAGTCGCTGAGTGAAGTTGTCAAATACTTTGACGATACCTTCTTCTCCGCTATTGGATTTGAATTCGCGGTAGTACATGGAGTCTGTAGCTTGGTAGCCACGGAATTCCAAGTTTGCGGTTTTCCACAAGTTCTTACGTGCGAAGTTACGGGCTGTTTCTCCAGTGTTACCTTCTACTTTGTGTAGACGATATTGAACTGGCCAGTCGAAACCTTCCCCAGTGTTGTTGTAGTTTACCCGTCCTGCGGCTTCCAGCAATGCACCTAGCTGGTAGTTGCGGAGCATATTCTCCTCAACGTCGCGGATGTGCTTTGCGAGCGTGGTTGCTGCGGTACGAGCAAAAGCTACGGGATTAAAACCTTTATAGGCCATGATCCTAACCTTTCTCTAAAAGGAAACTAAAATAAACCATCCGTCAACGCTTGTTGACGCAACTTTTCACCAGCGGACAAATTCTGGTTCTGTGAGGTCGGGCTTGGATTTTCTGGCGGGGCACTACTACCTCCTCGATTAGGAATGTATCCAGCACCTCGTTGCAAGTGACGCATATTACGCTCTTGGGCAGCGCGAGAGTATTGCAAGTCTTGGGTTGTTTGGTCAAGTTTTCTTTGTGCTAGTTTCCCAGCCAAAAGTTGCGAAGCAAGATCCCATAGCCTCTTAGGTTCAGTGATGCCGTTCTGTCTCAATTCATTAATATATTGGACGGCCTCTTCCCCTTCGTTGGTAAGGATCATTTGACCATTGTAGTCTCTCGCAAAATCCCCTGTCCTGGGATCTCTTTGATAGACCCAATCAGCATTTCGCCTGCTGATTTCAGCTGCTTCGCTTATCGTTTGTTGCTCTCGTTGCTGTTCTTGATAAACATCAATCATAGAGCCGTAGCGATCTGCAAACAGCTTATCGAATTCTTCTTCAATAATCTTAGGAAGAACTTCCTTTGGTTTCTGAAGAATATCTTCTTTCCATTTATTGTGGTACTCGACATAATCCTCTGCACGAGTAACTAATTCTCTTGGAGCATTTGGCTTCCAATCCCAGTACCACTCTCCCGTATTTCGGTTTTGTTTTTGTATACGGTATTTCTGTATTTCTTCCTGATCTAGATTAGGAGGTGCCCACCACCCCTGATCTACAGGTTCCGGCTCAGGCTGGGGCTGAGCTTGCTGGTTGTATTGCTGTTGTTGCATTTGCTGCTGCTGATACATCTGTTGCTGGTGCATCTGCTGCTGGTGCATTTGCTGGAGTTCTTGAGCATATCTCTCACGCTCCTGCTGCCTTTGGCGTTGATCGTTTTCATACCATTCTTGCCATTGGCGATTGTAGTTATAAGCCTGCTCGTAAGAATCTAAGATTGCTTGTTGAGCAGACGAATTATCTTCCACCTCAAAGCCGAGCTGAGAGACTCGTTCATGAAACCGAGGTTCGCCTGATTCGACTACACCTCCATCAAAAACATCAGTTAGATCAAGCTCTGCTTTTCCAGAATCTTCTGGCACTGAATCGACTTCAGGGGTACTATCAACATAGTCATCTGCTGGCTGTGCATCTTCCACAACTTGTGATTCTTCTGGTGCCATTTCTTCCATTTGTTCTTCGCTCATAACGGCTACTCCTGTAAGGTCATTGGGTTAGTAACTGTATCTTATAACGCTTTATTGTTCCGATGCAACCCCGATAAATTCAAAATCATCCCCAGCCATCCCTTAAAACCCTCAAAGAGTTCTTTCCCATGATGGCCTCTAGCTGCTTGTTGCTATATCTAGGTATTCTCGGAGCGGACATCTCGCTTGCTATTCGATGAAATACTCGCTGTATTTCACTCATATCCTCACAGTCGTCTGGTGGGTCTGTAAAGCCATCAAAGTCTGTTCCTAGCGCGGCAACTCCTATGCCTCCCACATCTACCAAGTGCCTGATAGTTTTTGCGACGTGATCTAATCCTAAGGATGTATGATGCGGAACGAGCCAGTAATTCATAAGAATAACACCTACAACTCCGCCATTGCCTGCTATCCACTCTATCTCCCAGTCTTCCAGGTTGTACATGTTATTGTTTATCTCATATGCGCCTACATGAGATGCAATAACTCGCGATGTGGTTTTCGTTCTCTCTGCTATCTCATAAACCTCAGACCTTGCCATTGGTGTGCAGTGAGCTACATCTACAATAAT
>Ga0209645_1000291_pt1 | contig 26913 bp, 34 predicted proteins | sample ETNvirenome_6_30_FD_184070 | JGI IMG/M metagenome (GOLD analysis project Ga0209645, IMG submission 184070) | Marine viral communities from the Pacific Ocean - ETNP_6_30 (SPAdes) (version 2) | ecosystem: Environmental > Aquatic > Marine > Oceanic | place: Pacific Ocean | collected 2013-06-19
AATGTACTCCAATTTATAATAGCAAGGGATTACATGAATTCCTTTTTGGCCATCATAAAGTTCGTCTGTCACTGTGTTGTAGATCATTCCTGCTCTAGCCTCTGCCATAAACTGACTATCACCTTGTGTTACTTGTGGTGAAAGCTGACCAAGAACTTTAAGAAATGGTAATGCTAAACTCTTAGAGTCTACATTCTCAAATCCTGCATCGCCAAATTGCTCGATATTAATCGTTGCAACTGCTCCTGCTTCTTTTTTAATCGCTACTTCGTTCGATTGTCCGTCTTTTAGTTTCATAGTATTACCTATTATTTGTTTGTTATTTTCGTTTTATTTGCGATGTATACACCGAACAAATCAAATGGTAATTCCTTACCACCTTCTATTTGTTCTTTAACAAATGCTTTTAAAGTCATAGGTTCAACTTTTTCTTTTTTATTATAGTTGAAACCAAACTTCTCACACACATTTATTAATTCAGAGACTTGGTTGTCTTGCCCTCTTCCAAATGAAGCAGTAACAGTATTTTTAATTAAATCTTCAAAACCATTACTTCTTAGATAACCAAAGGCTTCGTCAACACGTGACTCAGGAATTTTTGCTGCATAGAATGGTTTGACTTCTACACTCGAACCATCAGCTAACTTCAGCAAAGATACACCAGCTTCCTGCATCATCTCTGGAATTACTCTTTCCTCTAAATCTCTTGATTTATTTTTTAGAGTTTTTAATTTATTTTCTTGATCTTCGATCTGCTGTTGCAAATCTTTTAGTTGATTACACTTTTCAGAAATAGATTTTACACTATCTTGACTAATGTCAATATTAGACATTTTTTCTATATCCATAAATCCTCCTGTTGGGGTCTTAAATTATTTACTTGATCTTGTAAACAAAAAAAATATATATGTGCATAAGATGTGGAAATATCCTTATAAGACGAAACCTTATGAGCACCAAAGAAATGCTTTAAATCAATCTGCTGAAAAAGTGCAATGGGCTTACTTTATGGAGATGGGTACAGGTAAAACAAAAGTTACTATAGATAATATGGCTTATCTTTTTTTTCAAAGAAAAATTAACGCTGCATTAATTATTGCACCAAAATCTGTTTATACAGTATGGGAAACTGAAATAGATACTCATATGCCTGACGTTCTAAAAAAACATATTTATAAGTGGAACATAGATAAACCAAAAGAATATTACAAATTAAACGAATCAAAAGACTTTAGAATCTTTCTAATAAATGTTGAAGCTTTATCAACTAAAAGAGGTTTTGAAGCTTGTGTTGATTATTTATCTAAAAATAAATTAAATTTTGTAGCACTGGATGAATCAACCACAATAAAAAACAGATCAGCAAAAAGAACAAAAAACATTTTAAAACTAAGACAACTGTCTCATATAAGGCGCATATTAACAGGATCGCCAATAACAAAATCTCCATTAGATTTATATACACAATGTCAATTTTTAAGTCCAGAGTTATTAGGGTTTTCAAGTTATTTAGCTTTTAGAAATAGATATGCAGAGATGACAGATATACCTGTAGGTTCAGGTAGATACATTAGTGTGCCTAAATATTACAAAAGGTTGGAAGAATTAGAAACAAGACTACAACAGTTTTCAACACGTATTCGTAAGGATCAATGTTTAGATTTGAAACCCAAAATACGTCAAAAAAGATATATAGAATTAGAAGGTGAAGGTAAAAAAATTTACGAAAAGCTTAGAACTACAGCATTAGCAATAGTTGAAGATAGCACAATATCTTTTTCTAATAAACTTACTGAAATAATAAAACTTCACCAGGTATGTAATGGATTTACAAAAAATGATGATGGAGAAATTATGGCCTTGCATAAATCTAAGCTGAATGCCCTTGAGGAGATTCTTGAAGAAACAGATGGTAAAGTGATAATATGGGCAAATTATATTTATAATATAAAAGAAATAATAGGTTTTCTTGAACAAAAATATGGCAAGGATTCTGTCGTATCTATTTTTGGAGAGGTCAATGTCGAAGATAGGAAAAAAGCTGTGGAACGTATTCAAAAAGACTCAACTTGCAGATTCATGGTTGGTAACCCTACAACTGGGGGTTTTGGTCTTACTCTTACTGCTTGCAACACAGTAATTTATTATTCTAATAATTACAATCTAGAAGTGCGTAAACAGTCTGAAGACAGGGCTCATCGTATGGGCCAAAAAGGATCTGTTGTTTATATTGATATTGTAGCCAAAAATACACTTGATGAAGCAATAATGAAATCTTTAGTAAGCAAAGGTCAAATAGCTGCTAAAACTCTTGGAGAAGAAGATTTAAGAGACTGGCTTCTGTAACTGATTATATTGTTCTAATCTCTCTAAAAATTTATCTCCATACTCCTTCAAATCAGCCTCTGAAAGCCTAAACTCTTGATATTGGAGGTCACGGGTGCAAATACTGATTACCCCCTGTTCTATGGGCCCGTAATTCGCTGTATGGGCTAAATAATAGGCACCTAACTGCAATTTATAGTCTTCTACCCATTCTTCTTTTTTTGGCCTATTTGATTGTTTCCAGTCAACTATGCTTGGTTTTCCGTAGGCAATAGCTGTTAAATCACATGTTCCAGCAAATTGATTTTTATATTCTAAGCTTATTTCGTTACCCCACACCTCATCTAATTGTATATTGTCCAAAATGGTTTTTGCCATCATCCTTGGTTTTGTGCCTTCTTCTGCTGCATTGTAATATCCCTGACCTGTAAGATAGTATTCTAGTACCTGGTGCATTTCAGTTCCAACAGATGATGCTTGTCTCATTATTCGATCAGCCTCTTGATCACCAACTCGTCTTCGCCAATTATCTAAAAATCTTTTATCTTTAGTAATATTTAAAATAGTAGTAACTGAAGGCACTTTTATGTTGTCTACTAAATACTTCCTTCCAGTTGTATCAGAAAACCTATTATAATGTTTGTATGGATATTTTTTATTTAATTTCATTTTGTGATTAATACAATTATGACACTAGCCATACCTGTAATTAATACACCTGCAGAAGTCAACATTATTTTTTCTATTCGACTCACTGCTCTTTCTAAATTATGAATTTTGTCGTGTGTTTGTTTTTGCATTATTCTGCAAAGTTTTTCATGTGATTCTATTTTTTGTAAAGCTTCTTTAGACATTTCTTGCACCCCTTTGTGCGATTAACGCTCCAGTTGGATCATTTGGAAATAACGCAGCAAATTGTTGTGCGTTTGCTTGTCCGGTAGCCGGTGTTTCTTGCACTGGACTCTGTAATTGTAAATCACCCATAACTGATGAAACTTCTTCTCTTTCTCTTTCAGATTCTTCAGTTTCAATTGCAATATTGTTTCGTATAGAACGATCAATCATCCCTACCAAATTATTATCTTCATTTACATCACCTGATGAATTACTAAAATCATTTGCAAACATTGTTTCTTCAACAACAGGAGGTATATTATCTTTAAATAAAGGCTCTGGTATAGACATAGGTAATGCTGATAGCCTATCAATAATTTCTGCTTCACTTATAGTTTTTGGATCAACCTTTGGTATATCTTTATCCTCTTCTCCTAAATAATTAATTAATCTAGCTAACGCATCTCTTTTTCTTGTCATTCCTAATTTCATTGCAGATTCTGTAACAGCTTTTGTTTTTCCTAAAACTCCATTTACTTTTAATGCGTCAACAATTGTTTGCACACTTCTACCAGAATAGTAATCTCTTCCAGGTAAGAAAGTTGCTTTAGGTGTTCCTGTTCCAATCGTCTCACCTCTTAATAATTTAATTGTTTCTTCTGGTAAGAGGACATCATTCATTGCTCTTAATGCAACTGGATCTGTTAAAATTTGACCAGCTCTTCTTGAAAGCAATAATAAAGCAGCAGAAGCTAAAAATCCTGGAGCACCAAATATTAAACCTCCAGCGATACCACCTCCTAGTGTAAGTCTTCTTGCTAAGAATTGAGAGGGGTCTGATAGTTTTGTCTCTCCTATTGCTTTCATGTAAGATGCAAAATTATAAAATTCTTGTGCACCTTTGTCACCTAACATGTATTGAATTTTTCTTCTGCCACCTTCATCAAATGAGTTTTTAATACCAAAAGAAGCCATGAATTTATCTGCGTTAAACTCAGCAAAATCATCACCACCAAATTTTAATTCTGTAGTGTTAAAAATACCATTATTTTTTTGTACATCTTTAATACTAAAATCTTTTAAAAGTCTTTTTTCATCTCTTGTTAAAACTTTTAAAGTATCTGTTAAATATCTTGAACCTGCTTTAATAGACGTATCTTCATCAATAAAGTTCCATAAAGAGTTAGCTCCAGAATCTGAGGGGCTACTAAAAGCTCTTAAAAATTTATTAAAAGCATATTTTGCTTGAACAGCTCTAAAAAGATCTTTACCACCTTGTGTTGCTTTAATACCTACTTCACTAGATCCCTCTGCACCTATTAATTTTTTAAATTGAACCACAGCATCAACTGAATCGTTTTCAAAAACTTCTCTACCAATATCTTTAAATAATTGATCTCTGTACTGAGTACCAGCTCCTTGGAAACCTTCTAAGCTTTTTGCAGTAAAAGAATTTCTATCAAATTTTTTTAAATCTCTTACTAAAGGTGATAATTGATAAAATCCTTGCACATCTGCAAAAATTTTATTTGCCTTTAATAGTTGATCTTTAAGAAGTCTTGCAGAGTCTCTACTTCTTTCTAAAAATTGATCAGCTAAAGTTTTACCACTTGTAGATTGAATTGTATCATAAGTAGCTTTTATACCCTCATCTTTTAAAAAGAATGATGGTGTTTCTATATCATTACCAAATTTTGCAAAGTCTGTTTCCATCGCTTCACGCATAATAAACATGTTATCTTTTAGTGTAGCGTAACGACTTCCCTCGATTGCATTATTTAACATTGTCATTACACCTTTAAATTGTTTTGGTGTAAGCAAAGTATTGTCTCCTATTTGAATCATGGCTTTCATAAACATATTTATAGGGTCTCCTTGCATTGTAAGAACTTTTTCGATGTCCTTTAGGGGTGCGCCTTCTATGTTTCTTATACCTAAATATTGTTGAAACTCAGGAAACTGTTCTGCATTTTCTTCAATAAATTCTCTAGCTGCCTTTTGTGTTTTTGTTAGACTTATCATTTTTGGATTCCCTGCAGCCACTGCTAGATTATCAAAAGTTTTGTATGCACCATTATATAAATTTACATTTTCAGCAAATACTTTCTCTGCTTGTTTTCTTATACTGCTATTAATAGCACTCACTTTCAATAATGGTGAGTAAGCTTGTAAATCTTCCAAATATCTTTTACCACCTGCAATCTCAGCTTCTGATTTTGCAGTTTTTCCTATTGGAGAAACAAGTGGAAATACCCCCATAAATCTAAAAAAGTTTTTTCCAAGACCAGATAATGTGCCTTGTCCCTCTTTCAATCCAGACAGTAAAGGAAGAGGTAAACCTTTATCTCTTGCAAATGTTGCAAGTTCTTTTTGTTTCGGACCAACTGTTCCAAATAATTTTTTAATACCTCTACCCATAGGCCCAAAAATAAATGGAGACAATAAGGATGCACCAGTATTCCAGTACAGTGCGTTTTTCATTGCCACTGCTGTATTTACAAGTTGATCTCTTTCAACTTCACCTTCTGGTATCTCTGATAAATCATCTCCTAATGCAGCAGCAACATCAATACCAACTTGTTCATTAAGAGTATCATATGTGAAAGCTCCTACACCTGCACCCACAGTTCCTCCTAAAACAGATTGCACTTCAGTTTTTAATAAAGGTCCTCTGTACGCTCTTGATAAAGGATCTACTAATCTACCTAGACCTCTTACAACTCCACCAAATAATTTAAATCGACCTGGAAGGGCAGCTGCTACTTTTTCAGCTGATTTTGCAAAAAAACCTGGACCTTTACCTAAAAGAGTACCCTCTTTAGCAGCTCTAAATATTTTTTTTCTGTTGTATACATATGGAAAAATACTACCAGCTATATCACCAGCTAATTCATATGTAGGTTGTCCAACTCCTGTAGCTGCCCTAAGCGGATCTTGAAGAAATTCTTTTTCAGTAACGATGTCTTCTCTAGCACCTTCTCTCATTTGAGTAAGCTGACCTATAGTGGGACCTTTTAATTTTTTTCTTCTAATTAATTCATCAACAATAGCTTTTTGCTCGTTACTTAAATTATCTGGATTTAAAGTTTTATCGTCTAATTGTTTTTGAAGATTATTAATAAATTCACTCATGTTAACCTCTTTGAGTTCCCTTAACAGTTTGACCTACTTTTTTAAAGTAATTGTATAATTCTTCTAATTGGTTTTCATCTAATTCTTCATATTCTTTAATTCTAGTATTTAATTGTGAATCTCCCATTAAAGGTCTTACATTTACTCCATATTCATTTCTTTGATTAGCTAAATAACTTGATGCACCACCAGCTTTTAAATATTGATCTTCCATTTGTTTAATATCATCAAGAATTGTTTCAGCAGTCGCTTGTAATGATGCAATGACATTGTTTTCACCCCTTAGTAACGGAAATACTTTAACTAGACCTTTAGCCATCTCAATATCTTTTTGAGTTAACCTATCTTTAGATTTTAGAGAGTTAGCTAATTTATAAACAAGAACAGTTTCATTAATAGCTAATCTTTCATAGTCTAATGTAGATCCACCTTTGAGTCTTTTCTTAGCGTCAGATAAATAATTTCTTCTTATTTGTTCAAAAGTTCCGAATTGACTATTTAAATATTTTAAAGCTTCTGTTTTGTCTTCAAATTCTCCTGCATTGATTAATCTGTTTGCTGCCTTATTTCTTTCTAATTCAAACGTGGCTCTTCCAGATTGTCTTAATTGTGCAGCATTATCTCCACTTGGTTTTACAAAATCAAATACATCTCCTAAAGCATTTGTAAGTCTTCCACCATATAAACCAATAGCACCAACAACACCCGCTTCTGCATCTCCTTTTAAAATTGTACCTAAACTTCTATTAATTAAATTTAATGCGCCATACTTTCCTGCAAGATCACCTGCTATTTCCAAAGTTTCTTTATTCATATCTTTATTAGCTATGAATGTGGCTTGATTTCCACCAAATGTTCTATAAATTTTTAAACCAGTTCTACGATCTATTGCTCCTGTGTCGTACTGCATTGTGCCATCTTTTAATTGTCTGCCAGCAATGTTTGTAAGTTGTCCATTTTCGTTAGTATATTGAATTACACCAACTTCATCTGTATCTGGCATATCAAAAGCTTGGTTTTGTGCTTCTAAAAAATCTGTTGAGAATTCTAATGCTTTACCAAGAAGATTTTGATTTATTTCATCCTCTTTCATTTTAACCATAACCATATTGTTGACTGCAGGACCTAATGATTTACCAAATACTTCAAGTGCTCCACTCACACCTCTTCTATTTGTAGTGCCTGTTAATAGTCCTGAGGCTAAATTACTTAAAAAAACTAAATTTGCATTAGATGCTCTTCCTTGTCTCATTTCTTTTGCAATTTGTTTTGCAATATCTAATTGTTTGAATAATGGTGAATCTTTATTGATTGCATCTATATCTGGTTGTCCAGATCCTCCGCCTTTTGGTGGATCTTTTTTTTGTTTTCCAGGTTGTAATGGATTAAATTCTTCTTTTTTTTCTTCTGCAACTGGTAAATTTAATTGTGGGTTAGGAAACTCCATTGCATTTTCTGCAATTTTTGCAGTGTCAATTTTTTTAGTATTTCCTATATCTGTTGTATTCTGTGGTTGAGTAGCTATATCAACATTTACTGCTGATGGGCCTCTTCCTCTTGGATTACTTACACCGGGTCTTACATTAGTTATTTCTTCATTTTCACGAAAAATGTTTGGTCTTGGTTTTGCTCTTGTAAATATATTTGAACTAATTCCACCATCACTTTCAATTGATCTTGCAAATTTTTCTTGTTCTGCTCTTTCTTTTGCTTGTTCTTCTGGACTTAATTTATTAAATCTTTGTTGATCTTTATAACCCATGTAGCCTAAACCACCAGCAGCAAGTATCCCTAATTGTGGGCCCATGCCAAGTGAACCTATGGCTGCAGCACCTGGTAATCTAGTTGCACCAATAGAACCAGCTATTCCAACACCTTCTCTTATTAAAGGACTCTCTATTCCAAAAGCATCTGCAACTTTTAAACCTCCAGCATAACCCCCTAAAACTACAGGGTTAGTTAAAGCTCTTACTGTGCTTTTTCCAAACCTCATAGGAGCGCTTCTCATGATGTTTTGACCCATTGTGGGTTTTGGTGGACCAAAAAATGGACTAGGTAAAGCTCTTATTTCTCCACCCACTTGTTTACTTATAGGTTTTAGATGACCTTTACGTAAAGCCTCTTTTCTAAACAACGGTCTATTTAAAATTTTATTTATAGACATTTACGCTCCTGGTTGCATGCCTTGATAAGCTGTAAATGCTCCTATACCCGTGCCCACTGCTTGAGCTAAAGGACTTGTAGTTGGTTGTGTGCCAATAGTAACTCCTGATTGAGTTTTAGGTCCTGCAGCGTAAAGGTTAGCTAAGAATTCAGCTCTTTGATAAGGTTCATATTGTTGCTGTAATGTTGTTGCTCTTTGTGCATCTAACGCTTGTTGTGCAAGTTGTCTTTGAACACCACCTGCGCCTAACAAAGTTTGAATGTCTCTAGCAGCCATTTGTTGTTGACCAGCACCTAGATTTCCTAATTGTTGACCTGCAGCTAACCCGACTTGTTGTTGTCTTTGTGCTGCACCTAAAGCTTGACCAAATCCCATAGCGTTTGCTCTTCCCATAGCTTCAAGAGTTCTACCTTGTAATTCTGCTTGTTGAACACCTTCTCTCGCTCCACCAAAATTACCGGATTGAACTGCTTGTGCAGCTAATTGGTTTTGCATTATTTGACCTTGTCTTGCTATCTCATCTGTAACAGCAGATTGAAAAGGATTTAAGAATTGATTTATTTGAGCTTGACCTACAGGGGCAGCAGCAGCTTGAATTTGAGCAATACCTTGTTGAACTGTTGGAGCACCTACACCCGTTGTTCCAGCTTGAGTAAATCCTAATTGTTCTAAACCACTAGTGGGAGCTGCTTGAACTGCAGGAAGATTGATAGGTTGTTGTGCAACCTGTCTTGCAATGTCCATCAATTCAATTTTTCTTTCCTCTATACCAGGCGCCTCTCTAACAAATTGTGTTGAAGCAGATGGTGGTGCTGGCTGTGATGATCTTCCTCCTCCAAAAAAACTCATATTAAATCCATTTCTCTAGTTGAACATGTTTCTTTTTCCATCCCCATTGTTTTGATATTCTCTCCCAACCAGGTCTGGCCATTATACTTAATCTCTTACAATTATTATGTTTTGCAAAATTAGTTATATCTTTTACAAGATTATGTTCCCATAATTCTCTTCTTTTACCAGTACAAATTATTATTTCATATTGTCTGTAATTAGGTAATTCAGCGATTCTTCCGATTGTTACACCAAATACTTTGTTTTCTTCAGACTCATCAGATCCAAACATAAGCCAACACTGCATTACATCTTTTTTTAATTCTCTAAATACCCACTCAGGATCTGCATACTTACCTGAAAAAGCCAAAGCCTCAGCAACCATAAATTCAATTAAAGGCCAAAACCTTTCAATGTCTTTAGGTTCAATAGGAATTACACTAACTAAAGGTTTAATTTTTTTGTGTGCTGTCGCCATTTTTCTCCTTCAATAAATCAAATACTCTTTTGTATCTTTTTTGCTGATCATAGAAGTAAGCTGCACCCTTTTCTCTCATATCCTTCATACTATTTGGATTTGCTCCAGCTATGATTCCAGCACCTAATACACCGTCTGCTCTTGTTACAAACTCACCGTCTGCTAATTGAGCTAACATCGTATCTTCGTCTTTGTCTCCGTTTCCAGATCCGTCCTCTACATACCCATGTGCACGTACATAATTATTTGCATCGTTTTCATCATGGGAAACTTTTGAAGGTAGATAATTAATACCACCTTCATTAAATTTTTTAATTTCTGCTAAGCCACCTGATTTTAATCTTGTTCTTTCCATTGCATATGGACCCATTCTAAAATCACCTCGATTCTTCGCATCAGCTTCAGGAATGTAAACACTTTCATATTCTTTTTCTTGTCCTGTCTGTGGGTCTATATATTTATATCCTGGTCTTTGTGCTGCAAAGTCTGCATAACCAACATTATAAGTTGGTTGATAAATGTCCGTTGGCCCTTGGTCGAAAGCACCTAATAAAAAAGGAATTCCTCCTGCAAGTGCTGATATTTTAAGTGGATCATAATCTTCTGATCCTTTCTTTCTTAATAAAAGATCACTAATTGATCTTGTTGGCACATCTCCTGGATTTGCTGAAGGTAATGATGTTCCTGTTGGCATACCAAATTGTTTACTTGGGTCTCTGCCTGAACCTGGAGGTAATTGAAATGCACCTGGTCTTGTTTCTCTACCAAATCCTGGAAATCTACTTAAAAATTGTGGTTGTTGAAAACCTGCTCTTGCTGCAAATCCACCTGCTTGTCCTAAATTATAACCAGTATAAGCCCCACCTGCAGCCCCTAATAATCTACCAATACCTGAAGCCCCTGCATCTTTAGCTTGCCTGTAACCTTGATAACCTCCATAAGCAGCTAATGCGTAGGGTAAAAATTGTAGCATTTATAAAATTCTCCTTTTAAGATCTTAAATATAGAATATTACCATTTTACTTGCTCGATATCAACTCATCGTAAAACTTACCTTGATATTGGTGTTCTCCAACATGAACTATTGCATCATTTACAAAGGCGTAACATTTGCCTCCAATATCTCTCCATAACTTACAAAAAGCAAAATCCTCTCCATTATACGTCTTTTCAACAGGGTCATGCAGGGTATCAAAGAAGTTCCACATATTTGGTTTATTAACATACTCACCATTTATAACAGTCTTTTGGACTATCTGTTTATCTGGGTATTTTTCAATCATTTTTTCAATTACTTCTCTTTTAATTAACATGCATCCTGTTGGAGAATCAGTAACTTCCATAACTCCATTATCTAAAGTAATGTTATTTACGTCAGGCACTTTCATTGGGTAAGTGTGTAGAGCTCTTCTAATATCATCAGGTGTTTTTATCCTACCCTGTTGTATTTTCTTAAAGGCTTTGTCCCACATTAAAGCTTTTAATGGATAGGGTACAGATATAACATGTTTGTCAGCTTTTAACATTGATAGTATAGATTTACCTTGAAAGTAAATATCAGAATCAATAAAAAGTAAATGTGTAGCTTTTGATTCTAAAAATCCAGCAACAGAAAGATTCCTACCTTGTGTTACTAAAGATGATTTAATTAAGTGAAAAGATACACTTAGTTTTTTTTTAAAACATAGTTTTTGAAATTCGATTAATGCTTGTGTGTAGTGTATAGATACTTCACTATGAACTGGTGTTGCTACAAATATTTCATACTTTTTATAAATATCATCAGATTCTTTCCATAAAGGTGTTCTTGCTTTTTCATAATCAGATTGTGTCTCAATGTGAACTTCATTGAGAGTTTGATATGTATCTTCATTAATATAGTTATTGCTTGACACGTAATGCTCCTTTCAAAAAATTTTGCCATTCCATAGCTTTTTTATCCCAACTATAAAACCTTTTGTAATATTTTTGTTGTTCTTCTAAATGATTTTGTATTACATCTGTGTGCAAGTAGCTTGAACAAATATCTATAGCTCCTGCAAAACTACTCGCTAATAATTCAAAATCTTTTGAGTAATTCACATATACTGGCCACTCTGCACATGTCTCTGGCAAAGCACCAAAGTTTGTTGTAATGACATGAAGACCAGAGGCTAAAGCTTCTAAGGCTGAAACACAAAATGTTTCTTCAAAAATTGATGGGTATACAAATAAATCATAATCTGAAATATGTTCCTTAATATATTCATTTGGTTTATGGCCTATATAATTTACATTTGGTAATTTTTTTGCTTGTTCAAATAATCCGTCAAAATCTTTTTTTACCTTTTTTTCAAACTCATCTCCATAAATTTCAGTAGAACTATAAACGTCCAATGTTACATTTTTGTTAGATATTATTTGCATAGCTAGTAATAAAACATTTAAACCTCTCCAAGGGGTACAGTGATGTATTATTCTAATTGGATCTCCTTCTTTATAAATTTTTCTTTTTGGAAAACAATCTGTTCCATTTTTTATAACAATTGATTTATCTTCTGGTATTTGAAAAAAATACCTAAACTTTTCATAGTTCCAATGTGAATTAAAAACATACCAATCATAATCATTATGACGGTTTCTATTTCTAAAAAAAGGTTGTAAGTTTGGTTGGTCCCAAGAATTTTTTTGCCAAAGAATATTAAGTTTGTTTGGATCTAATGGAACTTTTCCTGGTATAGAAGTACAAATTTGTACTTTATCTAATAATTCTTTTGGAACATACTTGTTTAAAAACTCATGTTGTAATTCAGTTGCGCCTCTAGCTTCCATAAATATTTTCTAAAATTTTATAACTTACTATACCTAATTGATTATTGTATTCAGGACTACAACATATAAAAATAATGTCAAATTTTTTATCTTTGAGCACATCAAGGTCATATGTAAAATGATATGATTTGATAAATTTATTAAATACTGATTTAAAAGGTTCATTACCTATAGGTTCTGATTCTACGTTAGCTACCCAGGTATAATTAATTTTATTAGGAAATGCATTTATAAGATGATACAGCCAGTTTCCTTCATCTAAAGTTTGTCTTTTTTCCTCATAGCCTGCATCGTGATGATTATCCACATTAAAAATATCACAGCTTTCAAAAGTTGAAACATTTTGAAAATTAAAATATTTATTTATGTCGTGATGATTGTAAGAAAATTTTATTGTTTTGTATTTATTTAAGACGGGTATTAGATATTTGAAAAGTTCATATTGGTGTTTTAAAGATAATATCCAATCACAGTCAATAGATAAAACACTATACTTATTTATCATAAGTTAAAAAAATATTTAAGGTCAACCGTCCGTCTAAAATGTCTTTTCCATGATGACCATAACCTTGGTGCCTCATAATTGATGGAAATTTAATAAATCTGTTTTGTACAAATTTAAAATCATTTATTACATTGTCTTGTAAATCATAAATTTTTGTTCCTGAGTTGAGATTAGTATTAGATAAATATATTAAAATAGATTCATCAAAACCTCCTGTGTGGTCCGAATGTATAAAGTCATTTTGATTACAATCTTCTGTTCTTAAATGTAAATAAGTCGTTGTTGTAAAACTTTTTACATCAATCAAATTATAATTTAAAATAAGAAAATGAATGTAGTTATGAAATATTTTACTTTCCTGTAATAGATCACCACTTCTTTTTCCAGGCCAACCAGTTTGTGGTTGTGCTCCAAATTTTTCTCTCCACTGGTTAAGATCGTATAAAGGAATTTTTTTAACGTCAGGTAAGATGAAATCTATACTTGGAAAAAAACCATCGTATTGAATAATTTTCATTTTTGATCTTTTGTTTTAGCACCCATCTCACCTGCTCTTGTTACTTTTACTTCCAAGTCTTGCCTGAAATCATCAGTAGTAGTATCAGTATTGGGATCAGCAACATCAGCATCAAAATCAGCTTTAGTAGCATAAATTTTTCCAGTTCTTTTGTGTTTAATAACTTCTTTTGCTTCTGCAGCTATTACAGGTATATCTTTCATTAATCCGCCTTCCATGGTTTTTTTTCATTAAAGTTAAATGCGATAGCATATTTAACTCCCTCTTTAATAGTTTCTGTATAATGTTGTAATATTGCAGAAAAGAAAAGTAAATTGTTTTTTTTAACTTGTATTACTGTTTCTATTTCTGGAAATATAATTTTATTGTTACAATCATTTAAATATAAAATTCCTGATACAAAATTTTCACCATGATTATGTAAAATAGTTTTATCGTTTTTTTCCATTTTTATACCCCAAGCACTTTCTAAAAAGGTATTTAATCCAAAATCAATTTTATTTTGTTCATAAGCCGTTTTAAGTATATTGGTAAATTTTTTATCTTCTAAGAATAACTTCCAACTTGTCATGCTGCCCTTAACATTGGTAGCATTGCATAATTCTTTATCAATATTACTTTCTATTTTGTTAATAAAGTAATCAGTATCAACATCTGTCACCTCAACCTGATAAAAGAAAACTGGTATAAAAGCTTTCTTTTCATAATGCCTAATGATCATGATGTTGCTAATTTATATCTAAGATAATTCCAATTGGTTTCATTTATGGGTATCATGCTCTACCTTGTCTATTGTATTTCTTATACGATCTTTTTTCTGATTTTGAAAGTCTTTTTTTATGTCTTCTAGGCCTTTTCCTGGGTTTTGGTCTTGGGACAAAATTTACAAATTTTCTTTTAGCCATTATTTTACCGGATTACCAAATAACATTGTGTAGCTAACTCTTCTATTATAATCTCCATATTTTGTTGATACATCATCTGTAGCATGAAATAAAGCCCCATCAAAAAACACAGCTCTATTACATTTATAATCTATTCTCGTAACTTCATGTTTTTCTTTTTGTAAAAGTTTATCTATACACCCATCTTTATTACCGTTCCATTGCTCTCTAATCCAATCATCAGGTGGTTTTTTATTAACAATTAACAAACCATTTTTAGTTTTATCTAATAATGACTTCTCAGGTGTAACCCATATATTAACATTTACACTTGAAGGGTCAGCATGGAAACCAACTCCTTTTGCTATATTATCATATATAAAAGACCAGGCTCTTTTAAAATCATTTAATTTAAATCTATTTATTAATTCATTTGATAAATCTGCAGTGAACTTATCATTGTCGTACGTATAATTTATAGCAGCATAATCACGATAATGATCTTCAAATTCTTTAGCTGTTTGCATTCTTAATCTTAAGAAATTTACAACACTATTATCTAAAATATCATCTACTATAATTATTGAATCAGATATTTTATTTATCTTAAGATTGTTATTTAATAGATTATCCATTCTCCTGAGATCTATCTATCTGCGCATAACTTATAACACCTTGAATTGTGTTACTTCCTGTGGCTGCTTGAACTGTTATTGCATCACCTGCCTCTAAATTTAAACCTTGAGGTGTGGCATTTACTTGAGTTTTTGCAGCTACATCATCTCTAAAAAATTCATATTCAACACTCGAGTCAGATGAATCAACAAAGTTCATGTTGACTAACACAGCTGAAGAAGCATCATTGTTAGCACAATAAACACTTTTGACTATAACTGTTGCATCACTCGGGCATGTAAATACTGTAGTCTTACCCGTACTAGCTTGTTTGTAACCTTGATTTTTGTATCTTATTGTCATGTTAAAAAGTAATTAAAAGCATCTTGTTCATTTTTCAATTCTTGTTGATAAGTTGTATTTAACTTATCTTGCATCGTTCGTAAAGACTGATTTATCTGTCTTTGGTTTTCCTCTGTATATTCAACAGAAGGTTCAGGTATTACGATGTCTACCCTAGCCATGTAAAGCTGCTCCTCGTTCAGCAGAAGAACCAGTGCTTGCATTACCTCCGCTACCACTTCCACCATTACCACCATATTGGCCTCCTCTGTAGGCATCTTTTGTGGTAACAGTTCCAAATTGTCCTTTGTTTATTCTGTCTTGTAAGTCTCTTGTCTGTTCTCTTCTTATTGCTTTCTCTGTTCTTTTTGCTTGTAAATAATCTGCTATAGTTTTTGATCTTCCAAAAGTACTTGTTTGAAGACGATTATTAAATCCTGATAAAGCACCAATGCCTAAACCAGCTGGACCTAAAAAACCAAAACCTAAAGGGCCGGTGAGAGTTGAACTCAATCCGAATGCTTTGCCTAATGCAGGTAAACCAAGTTTACTTGCAGCCACATCTATTGCTTTTTGTTTTGCCATATTAGTTATGGCTGTTCCAATAACATCTCTCATATCAGGAACTTGTTGCTCTGGTGGAGCAAATGCAGCAATACCCATGGGTTGCGTACCAAAACCTAATTCATTTTCCATTATCCCCTCATTCCGTCTGGTTGAATATCTGCTCTAAAAGTCCCATAACGCCAACTTTGATCAGTAGATGTGTTTTCTATTTTCAAACTTGCAAATCTTGTTCTAGCTCTAGTGTCAACTTTGTTAGTTGTGTTATTAATTGTAAACGGACCCAAGGGTGATGAGGTTGCGGTGTCCGTTGGAAAACTTCTTAGATTAATTGTTACTCTTGCATCACCTGTCAAAACTTTAAAATCTGGAATAAATCTTCTCATACTCATAAAAAATTGGCCATCGCCTCCAATGTTTAAATCGAAATCACCTGATTGAATAAAAGCAGGAATTGCTGTTTTTGCTCCTGTAGCATCTACTTGATTCACACCTTTTTCATGTTCGTAATATATTGTAGACCCATTGGTATTTGTTACACCTTGGATAGTTGGAAAGGTCGGAGTGCCTGTAGAATTAAATTCAGTTGCATAAGGGTGATCGTATAGATTAGCATCCACATAGGTAGTTCTTGCTAAAGAACCTGTCGTCCAAACCCCGCTTTGATAATTGTAGGTTACACACCTATCAACGTTGTCACTACCTGATTTTGGATAGAACCAAACTATCTCTTCGTATAGTGTATATAATCCAGCATATACCGATTCTCCATTATCATAATTAATTCCTAAGTTATCCCCTTTAGTTGTAAATACAAAGTCTTCAACTAAACAAGGTAAAGCTTTAACAGTACCATCGTAAACAAAAAAACCTCCAGCTTCACCCATCCAATATACTGCTCCATTTACATATTTTATTGAGTGTTGCCCTATTGCTCCACAATTTGAACCAACTTGTCTAACAGAAAAAGTGAAAGGTGGCCCAACAAATTGAATCACATATGCAGCACTGTCAGTCAAAACAAGAGTATAATCTTTACCTTTTACAGCTCCTACGATTTTTGTTCCAGAGTCTAATCTAAATGACCCTGCTGTGTTTGTTGAAGTTGCTGTATAATTATTAATATTTTCTTGATCTGAAAACCTAATGAATAATTTATCTTGAGTGCCACCACTTCCTATAGTTGTCTCTGTACCTAACATAAATAGGTGTCTATCTCTGTCTGAAACTAGTGACATAACTGATGCAGTCGGTGCATTTGAAATAACTACCGCTCTCGTAGTAAGAGCATTCGAATCTGCATTAATAGGGTTCCATGAAAATGATCTACCATTTTTAATAGTTGCAATTAGTTGTTGACCAAAATTATCTAAGGACCAAGAAGCAGGATCAATTGATAAAGTTTGTGATAAAGAAGCTTGACCCCAACCAGTAAAAAATTCAACTCCTGCTCCATCTGAATGTGCAGATCTAGTGCCCGCAGCTGCTCTTGTAATGCCAGTTAAATCATTAGAAGAAATACCAGTATAGGAAATAAATTCTGCTCCAACTTTTATAGTTCCCGAAGTAGGAAAACCAGTAGTTGATGATAATGTTATCGATGTACCAGAACCTCCAGTACCAGCTGTATCATCTAAAAGAGCACCATTTAAAGTTGAAAAAACTTGCTGACCGCCACCCCATAAAGCTGTGCCCCAACCAAATCCGTATGTTTGTGATAATGACCCTACTTTTTCGTATGGATTAATTGTGGCAGCACCACTTCCGTTTACAGTTGTCCCTGCTGCCGATGCCATGGTAATTGTAAAATCATCACTACCAGGAACAGAAATTACTTCAAAAGTATTTGTTTCAAAGTCTGCTGCAGAATAACCTGCACCTACTGGTGGTGTGACTGATGTAAATGTAAATAAATCACCCGCCTCTAGTCCATGAGCTGGTTTGTTAACAGTCACAGTAGCTGATGTATTAACGGTATCAAATGTGCAACCTGTTATAGCTGTGGCTAATGGCGTAATGTCATAAAATGATCCCTCATAATATATTACTAAAACTCTATTAGTGCCTATTGCAGCGTATCTTCTTCCATCTAAATCTGCCCAAACAAATTGTTCTCTTGCAGCACCAACTATAGTGCCTGATAAAAGTTGTTCCCAACCACCAATCTTTTCTGGAAGTCCATATCTGAATCTGACAAAATCACCGTCTGTCCATTGACCTTCGGCTCCTACTTCAGTGACTTGTTTATTAAATCCAGGTGCTATTTGTACATTTGTTAAAGGCATGGCATATTATAACATTGTATATTTGATATGTAAATTTACTGTAAGCCCTATTTGTCTTCAAAAATATTATCTTCATCCTTTAAAACACCATGTTCTCTAGCATCTCCAAACAGTCGGGTGGATTCTGATATAAATTTTAATAAATGTGAAGAAAATGCGTAGGTGCTTTTTCTATCTAAAATTATACAACCTCTCAATAGAATTGATATTTTTTCTTTAAAAGAAAGCTCTATTTTTAATTTTTCTTTGTCGTGTTTAAAAATCATATTTATATAGTTACATTAGTGTTGAAAGATATAATTATTTTTTCATCATTACAAGTATTTATAGGAGATCCATGTGGCAAGAAACCAGGAAAACTTAAAATCATTCCTTCATTAATCTCTATATTTAATTGTTTCTTACTTAAGGTAAATATTTTTGTATTCACATTTTTATTAGGAAGAGACACATAAAGTATATTAGTAAAATTAGCTCCTGGATGAGTATGTGGGCTATCGTAACTATTTTTTTTATAAAGATGAAACCATAAATTTTCTACGGTAATTGTTTTTAAATTGTTATCATTAGTAAAAGATTTAAAAAATTTTTTTAGTATATTTTTTTCTAAATATTTTACATATTTTCTTTTATTGTTATCTCCTTGATATCTATCAGTATAAGATACACATTCTCCACCTTCATTAGTTGTAATACCTTCAGCGGTTTTGATTAAACTTATTATATTTTCTTTATGTAAATAGAAATTTTCTATTTGATACTTAAAAAAAATATCATTTTCATTTATCATTTTTTTGACAGTGATGGGCACGTCCATCTAGTTCGAAATTTTTGTAAGGACCATTTGCGTCAACATAATGTAAAAAACATTGAGTGTGATAATTGCCTTGTAGTTTTTGTCGTCCATGAGAAAATTCTCTACCTAAATATATTAAACCATCGCCAGGAAATAAATGAATTTCTTCTTCATCAATAATAATTGGCCAGTTAGATCCATCACTATCAATTGCTACTGTCACACTTATTTCACAAGCTTCTCTATCTTTATGAAATAATAATTCAGATTGATATGTGTACATTCTCCAATAAGAATAAGTTGGTAATAATTGTAATTTTGTTAAGTCTTCTATTTTACTTTTTTTATTTATTAATAAACTTTCAAAAATTTCATCATATTGAAATACTGTATCTAAATTAGTTACTTTAGAATTATTATCAAAATTTGTTGTGTTATTGAGATGTTTAAATTTACAATATAATTTTAATAAATCTTTTTCTTCTTTTGTTAAAAAATCTTTTATTTTTTTATATTTAAAATTATTTAAAGTGCCCATGATACTATTGAATATCTAACTCCAGATTTTACAGGTTCAACACAATGTGGATATAAAAAATTACTCGGAAACACAACTAATTTATTTGCTTTAGGTTCTATTTTCACTTCATGTTTTTCATTAGGTGTACAAAAAGAAAGTGCACCTCCTTCATAGTTATCGTTTATAAAAAAAACTAAACTTAATGTTCTTGGTAATTTTCTGTGATGGTCTGTGTGATAATTATAATGCCCACTCTTTTCGTATTTTAAAACATCAATATTTGTTAGCTGAAGATCTACAAAGTGTTTAGATTTTATTTCTGCAAAATATTTTTGGATACTTTTATTGAATATGTTTTTTAAAAAGTTAGCCCAGTGTACTTCAGTCATATTATCCCAATCAGTGCCTAGACCCCAACACATGACATCTCTAATTTCTTTGTTTACACCCTCATTACCTTTTTTACCTAAAATAGATCCATCCGTAAAATTAGAAAACTTAGATTGACATACGCTTAACAAATTTGTGAGTTTGTTTTTAGGTAAAACATTTTCAAAAATTATTACAAAATCATTTAATTTATTTTCTATTTCCATATTTTTTTTGACCAAAACTTTCTTTTGTATATATCAAATATTCTTATGTTGTGCAAAAATCCTAATTTAGTGCCAATGTCTTTATGAGTATTAAAGCTCATGTTCCACTCTTGTCTTTTAAAAGGGATAACCTGCACATATGGTGTGCCTATTCTATATAATTTATTTAAGCTTTCATCTTTTCCAAGATTAAAAACAAAAGGAAAATTTATTTTTGCATTGTAAGTATCTGTATCAACGATGCCTGGTAGAATACTAAACTTACTTTCTCTATGCATGGGTGGTATAAATAAACAAGAATAACCAGGAGGAGTCGTAATCGTCCACGGATTTAAAATTTTAGGTATGTTTTTACCAAAGTTTTTTTTACCATACAAAGAATCTGGGCCACCAACTTGTTTAACGTCATGCTCTTCTGTATGAGCATTTAAATTATATCCTTTCATCTGAGAAATTGTGCCATCTAAACCTTGTCCAAATTGAATCAAATTAATTTTTTCTTTTAACTCTTCTTCATAAAAATTTATTTTTAAAAAAAGATCTTGGGGTAATCTTAATAAATATCCTGCAGTAATAGAATCTAAAACAGGAACACAAGATTTAACACTTAAATCTTTTGGGTTTGGAGTTTGAAATTTTGGAACTTTTTTAAACCATTCAGGAATATCAACTTTTGCAGGAATAGGACGAAGTTTTTCCTCATCCACCAAATCTTGATGAATAGTAAATTTTATGTCTGGCATAAATCATTATGGTAATTCTAGAATACTTTTGCTAGAAAAACCACTCTGACTATTAAACCATACTTGAAAATTGTCAATTGGAAAAGTTAATGTTGATGTATCAATAGATTGTAAATTGTTTCTGTATTGTGTCCATTCACTATCATTTGAATTTGCTAAAAAATCATTTACAAGATGAAGTTGATTAGCTATTTCTTTTTCAAATCCCTCTTTAGTATGAGACCAACTTTCTTCATCTGATATCACTACGTTATCACCATTTAAAACAGCTTTTTTAGTTTGGTTAGCTACACTAGCATAATCAGAATCATTAGCTTCTTTAGATTTACCACCATTTAAAAGTAATAGATGATGATCTTTAAGCGCATCCGTTGGAGCGAGTTTATGTAATTTATTTTCAGAATCAAATATAAAATGTTTTGCCATAATTAACTTCCACTATTATCATAAAATATTAAACCACCCTTTTTACCTGAATTACCAGGAGTCTGTTTTGGCACGTTAGCACCACCAGTCAAGATGCTACTATCTGCAAGAACGAAAGTGCTACCTGAAGAGTTTGCAGTATAAAAGGCTGTACCAGAACCTACTGTGCCATTCGTTCCAGGTGTTCCAGGCGTCTCCATGCTTCCTGCATTACCTCTGTTACCACCGTTCAAAGAAAATAAATTTGTAATTGATGTCGAGCCTCCGTTTTGACCTGCTTGTGTCATAGCACCACCACTTCCAGCAGCTCCTACAGCGTAAGGTTGTGAGAAAGGCGCAGAAATAGTTCCTTGAAAGATTCCAAAAATTCCAGATCCTCCTGATGATCCTCCTCCATTACCAAATTGGACACCTCCAGCTCCACCTCCTCCTCCAGAGGCAGCGTAGGCAATATATCGAGTGCCATTTGCAGTAGCAGTTCCAGATGCAGGACCATAGGCTGCAACAGAGCCAATAAAGTTTCCTCCACCTGCAGTTCCACTAGAAGCAGATGTTAATCGACCTTGAGCATCTACAGTAATAGACGCAAGAGTGTATGAACCTGCTGATACAGATGTATCTGCTAATTGATCGGCACCCACTGCATCATTTGCTATCATGGCTTGTTGTACTTGGACTTCACCAATTGTACCAGCTGAGACAGCACCTAAAACTCTGTTGTTTGTTGTTGTGTCTTGCATTTTTGCAAATGTCACAGCATCATCTGCTATTTGAGCAGTTCCTATAGTGCCGCCTAAAGTATCTAACGATACTTCATTTAAGTTTGTTCCATCTGAATAAGCAGCATAAATTTTTTGTGCGTCAGGAGTAAAACCTGTCCCCGATGCAGTTTTGATTGTGAGGTTAGTTGGATTAGTTACAGCGGTGCAATCAAAAATATAAAATTTTTCTATTGAATCTGGTATGGTACATATAGTTGATGCACCTGCAGTAATTGTTGCAAATTTTATAACCAGATTTCTTGCATTAGAAATAGTACCATCTGACATTGCAAGAGCAGTTGTGCCTCCAGATGATAGTGTTACTTGTTCAAAACCTGCTATTGCTTGTTGAACTAAATTTAAATTATTGTTTGTCTTATCACCCCAAGTACCGGCATTTTCACCAGTAGTCATTAATTCTAGTTTTAAATCACTTGAATAGTTAGATGCCATAAAAAATTCTCCTTAGTAATGTTTGTATTTTAACTCAATCAGGCAGCTAAATCAACTACTGTCCAGACGTTATTTACTCCTAAATCTACCTCTTGCCACGAGGTAACATTAACACTTCCTACTGAAGCTGTCATTTGTATGCCAGAAACATCAATACCTGCTGTTCCAACCGCTGTTACAGAACCAATAGAACTTGTCATAGATAAGCCAGAAACACCTATTATTTGTCCAGGTATTTCTGCATGTTGACCTAAAGACATTGTAGCCGATTGACCTGTTACAGGCTCAGTCGTAGATTGAACTAATGAAAAAGTTCCCATTGTAAATGTGGCTGCAATACCTGTAACATCTACAGGAGTTTTTAAACCAGCTACTGTTGAACCTATCGAGCTAGTTAAAGATCCCGCACTAGTCACGTCTACGTCTGCATTTGCATCAAAACTTAATGATCCTATTGTAAAATCAAGTTGATCTTCAGCTGCAAAAACAGTTATGTCTTGATCAATTTTTAATGAGAAACTACCAAAAGTAGAAGTAAGTTGTCCTGCGCTTGTTACAGAAACTGTAACATCTGTTACACCTACAGCAGATCCAATTGATGAAGTTAAACTTTGTCCTGTTGCAAGTACTGAGAAAGCCTCACCCCAAGCTAAATTACCCCAAGCTCTTCTACCCCAACCAATACCAGTTAATTCTGATTCATCTACAGAAGCAGTGCCAATACTAAACGTAGCAGAAACACTTCCTACCGGTACACCAATTCCTATCGTAGCACTTCCAATACCTGCTGACATAGTTACAGGTCCAGGATTTTCGATTAGTACCGAAGTGCCACCAACAGTTGTGCCTATAGAAGATGCTAATTGAATTCCACTAACTTCTACTGTTGCGTTTGCAGTGGTTGTTACTGATCCTTGAGATGTGGTTAATGAGAGTCCAGATCCACCCCAGTCATTTGAACCCCAAGTGGATTGGCCCCAATATTCGGAGCCTGGCGACTGTACTAAAACTGTTATGTCAGCCACGAGGCTCCTCCTTTAAATTAAGCTAATCTTAAAATCGCAGCAGAGGTTGTAAATGCAGGGAATTGAATTGTAAACGTTCCTGAAGTTGCAGTTTTGTCTCCACCAAAATCTAACACAGCTACAGCATCTGTTGTGTTTGAACCACCGTCAGTTGTAGTGTTATAAATTAGTGCACCTCTTGCAGTAAGTGTAACACCTACAAATGATAAATCAGCAAAATCAGTAATCGCTACAGATGATGAAACTTTAACACCTTGATTTACTAAAGCTTTTCCACCAGCAGTGTATCCCGATGGTGATGAAACTTCATTAGGTGTCGTATAGTTTGTAGTTGATTTTCCTAAAGTCGCAGAACTTGTAAACATCGCTAACTTATAAGTGTCAGATGATGTATCAAAGTCGTGTTTTCCTTGTAGTAATTCTTTTTTAAAAGAATCACAGATTGCATTTGTTGTTATTGCCATAATTGTTCTCCTTAATATGTTGTGTTTGGAGCAGGTGATTGAACTTTTACTCTTGGTACTCCATCATCATACTCCCCACGTCTTCTTCTACCCATTTGTTGTAGGGCAAAATTCTGTAATTCTTCATTATACTTATCAAAATATAGTTTGTACATATCCTGGGGCCCTTTTAAAAATCTAAAAGCTTCAGCTAAGACGCCATGTAAAAGCATAGATTCTTGATATGTTGATAAAAAAGTATTGTTTGTTGAAGTAAAATTTGGTGCGTCTTTAATATAATTTATTTGAACAGTGTCAGCTGCAGCAGGCGTAGGAGCTACAATAATATTAAAATCGTCATAATTAGCATAATATTTAGGTGTCCCCTGCGCACCTGTTCCATTATACTCAGTAATAAAACTTGTGTCTCTCTTTTCTAAAAATTCTCTATTACCACTTGAGTCAACTCGCTCAACAGATCTTAAAATTAATAAATCAGAGGGCATTGATACTCCTCTGTTGCCAGCTGTAAAATTTGAAGTAGCATATTTTCTTAAATCATCATAATCTACTTTTCCTGCTACATCTAATTCTACGTTTCTTATAAAATCTTGTATGATTGAATCTGATAAAACATTACTATCAACTTCAGTGTAGTTTCTTACTTGTGTTAAAAATGCTGCGTGTGTAACTGCCATTACGTTATACTAACCTCCACTGTACCTATTATTGAAATAAGTTCTCTTCTTCTATTTTGTAAAGATGGATCTGCAGGTATCATAGCAGAAGTCCCTTGTGTTTTAAAGGCAAAAGCTCCTGGTAAAGTTAAATTTGCTACAGCCACAGTAGTTCCTCCGGAATCAGCTTGAACACCACTTCTATTTGTTGGCTGTTGAAATCTTTGTGGTCTTGCATTTTGTAAAGCTATTGCATCACTCACTGCTTGTCTTCTTCTAATTTGTGGATGTTTAGGTTCAAACTCTGATATATGTACAAGAGATCCGTTCCATTCTTTGACCATCTCATTGTAAGGGAAAGCCTGACCTGATCTATCAGATATTGCTAAAGAATTTTTACCTGTTGCAAATTTTGACATAATTATACTCCACTCGGATAGAATGATTGAGGTGAAAGATAAACAGATGTTCTTTGACCATCTTCATCTAAAGCTCTTTTCAATTCATCTTCATAAATTAATTTATTTTGTTGAACCATCTGTGGTGCAACTTTCATTGATAAGTAGTAAGCTAAACCTGCACACATACACGGTAAAAATCTATAAACCACATCTGCATCATTTGTATAAACACCAGCATCTTCAATTCTTTTAATAACATAATATTTTAATGTTGTATAAGTGCTCAAATTTGGTGCTTGATATAAATAAATTTTAGGAGTTGTTTTTCTTTCAACATAATATTGTGATGGTTGGCCAGTAGCAAGTTTGTTTGGCAAAGCAGCATATGCAGATCTATCAATTTTAGTTAAAGATATGTCTTGTGTATTTGCATCATCGCTGGCAGTTGCTGTAGATGAAACAAAAGCCTCTAAAACATCACTGACATCCGATGCAACAGAATACTCAGCTTGTCCTGATACCATTGCATTTTCATTTAGTTCTACTTTCCAAAGATGAATACCACGATTACCCCATTCAGCAAATAATAAATCTAAACTTCTTCGAGCAGATTTTAAATCATAACCAGATGTTGTAGTAATTGCACACCTTTGATAACCCTCTTGAATTATATCATCAATGTTTAAATTAAACGATGTAGTTCCTGATGTTGCCATTATCTTTTAAATCCTTTTAACAAAGAACCATAATATTTTTCATAACTTTTATTTGAAATTTTAGTTCCATCAATTTCAGATTTTATATAACTGCCTACATAAGGCTCTTTCACTCTCATTTGTGCATCGCCAGGAGCTTTTGAAGTAGTTTGTCTAAACATAGCTCTTCCCATCGCAGCTTTTTCTACTCCTTTTATTTTCCCTTTGTTTTTTGAAGCATAGAAAACTTTTTCACCTTCTTTTTTGCCATATTCACTCTTCATGGCTTTCATAATTTTCTTGCCTTTTTTTGTAAGTGGCATAGTTCTCCTTTTTACGATTGTACAACTTTTTAGATTGTATCACTTTTGGTTTGTAAGTTCTAGACCTTAGATTTTTAGCAATTGGATTAAATGATGTCTTTAGCTTTACCAGTAACTGGTTTATATTTAGTTTTTCCTTCACTTTTGTAAGCCCATAGGTAAGATGCTCTTGGTGTCCCTTCAATCCAACTTGCGTGAATCCATCCACTATTAGGTTCCCCTGGAGTGTAGAACTCAAGGATAAGCTGATCTGGAGAAAGGTTAGATTTAATCCAATCAAATAATTCAGCGTTGTCTACGCCAATACATTCAAAGTCTGCGGCCTCAGCTTTAGCATGTTGTGATCTAGCAGAACTACCAATCGCTTCACATAACTCTATGCTACGAAAACCACTAGTGATCTTTACCCTGCCAAAATGGTCACGTACCGGCTGAAGAATATTTTCACACAATGCTTTTAATTTTTCTATTTGCTCTGCATTAGGATTGTTATTGATGCCCCTACGTATGGCAGTGTCCGATTTAATTAACTCCGATAAAGTAAAATTACGACTTAGATTCATTTTTTTCCTCCGTTGTTTTCAAAACTTGCATCTTCTGCAAAGTTTTTTTCTTCCATTGTATAAAACATTTTATCAGTATTTTCTGTTACCATTGTCGTATCCTCTGCATCCCAGTATGTAGTTTGGACTTTATAGTCAGGCCAACTGTTATCAACAGTGTAGCTATTAACATGCCAAAGAAGACGATTATTAGGCTGACCTGCA
>Ga0209645_1000292_pt1 | contig 26867 bp, 22 predicted proteins | sample ETNvirenome_6_30_FD_184070 | JGI IMG/M metagenome (GOLD analysis project Ga0209645, IMG submission 184070) | Marine viral communities from the Pacific Ocean - ETNP_6_30 (SPAdes) (version 2) | ecosystem: Environmental > Aquatic > Marine > Oceanic | place: Pacific Ocean | collected 2013-06-19
CATGTTCAATCCGAATATCGTTGAAGAGGCTGGGTATAGATTTTCAGTAACAGAAGAGACTCAGAATAAAATCAACTCAGGTCAGTATAGTATTGATGAGATTTTTGACCTCGTTAAAAACGACAGTGGCACTGGTAAGAAAAACTCTCTCAATATGCCTTTGTACGTTCTTGGTGTAGGGAATAAGGCAGTCAAAGGTGAGGACGTAAACAGACTTATAAAGGAAGGTATAGCGGCAGGTGTAGACATGACTGACCGTAACAGTGCTGAAACTAAAATGTTTGTTGAGGAATTTATGAACGAAAACGGATTCGTAGCCCCAGAGAAAACAGAGTTCACAGATGGTGAGGGTGGACGAGGTTCTTTCCAGATACCTAAACTTACTTTTGAAAATGCAAGTAATGTAGTTCTAGATTTAGCTGAGGGTAGTCTTCAGTCTGGAAGGAAAGCTGCTGCTGAAACCAGAGAAGAGTTTAACAAAAGGTATTCTATTTGGCTTCAAGGTTATAAAAGAGCTCAAGAAGCTGGTACTTTAAAATCATATCGCAAGAGCCACCCCGAACCTGTCTTTGGAAGAATAAACATGAATGAAGGGGGCATGCTTCCTACAGGAATGAGGGTGAAGAAGGCAAGAGAAGGGGCTAAGATTACAGCATCAAATAAAGACCTTGCAGATTTTTTCAGACGTAGAAAAAAAAACAAGCACACTCAGCGTGAGAAGACTTTCTCCCCCCAGGTAACCGACTCTGAAATTACAAACGAGTTTACAAACATATCAAGTGGCTCAGACTTTCAAAGGTCAAAGTTTAACCCGATACCTGGGAGGACTTCCTACAAGGACCAGTTTGGAAATAAAATAGTAGTGCGTGATAGAGGCGACAAGGGTAAGACTGTAAAGCCAATATTTAAGCGTTTCGGTTTTTAACCCTAGTTATTACTGAATCCCAGGAGGGTAGAATCCTTTCACCACGTTTTTAAAATCTGGAGCCCACTGACCTCCCATTGAAAGTAATGGGTTCTTAGGTCTCATCGTTTCAATTACCTTACCGTTGTCTGTGCAGGATTTTGAGTCTCTACCAACATAAGCCATAAAGCAAGCCAATACCTCACCAGTAAATCGGTTTTCAAAAACCAGGTGGTATATACCCAAGTCTTCCACTACGTAATCTACACATGTGGTTCCAGTGCTGATGGTCTCCCACTTCACCTCCTGACCTGTTCTAGCTAGTCTAGTTTCTACTGGCTCAGTTGGTAGGTTTTCCCAGAAGTCTTCCTCGTGGAATAATCTCACTGATATGCTGTCATTGTATACTGAATCTAAAGGTCTTCCATTGATGTCAGCTATTACTCTAAATGTGATTTGAGAGAACAACGCCTGTCCTGCAATCAATCCTAATATTAAAAATATACTCTTCATAACAATTTGTTTTGTGGGTTCGTCTAAATCTATAACGCACATTTATTTGGTATATTGCACAATCATAAAAAAAAACATGAGAGCATCTAAGAAAAAATACTCTAACGGTGGGAAGACACCTCAAGGAGACCCCAAGAAAGACTCATTAGCTTTTGAGCAATATCTTAAGCAAAGAGCAAAAGAGCAACTTAGAAATTATATAAGCCCATTACGAACAGCTTCTAACTACACTCCAGACGCTATTCTAGAAGAACGAAGAGAAGAGGTATCCAACCTTAGGGTCCGAGGCAAGAAAGTATCTGGTGTAGAATATCTAATGCAGGATGAAAAATTCCGTAATAGAATTAAGAAGGAGTATGAAAGTGAAAAACCTGGTGTTGGTAAAAAGGCAATGACGGGTGCGAGCAAGCTAAACATTGGTGCTGCATTAAAGAAGAAGGGAATAAACACAATGAAAGAAATACACTCACGGAAAGGTGGGAGACCCTTGAAAGCAGGCTCTAACTAAGAGTTAATAGGTTCCCCACCCTCTAGCTTTCTATACACCCGCTGAACAAGCAACCTCCCTTTCTGTGACAGACTCAATCTGTTCTCATTGTTTACACCTCGCTCGTGGAACAGCGCATCGACGTATGCATCCACTCCCTTTCCGTGGTACACCGTTTCTATATGCCCCTCTCTCTTGAGTGGTAATACAGTCCTGTCGTATAGTTTCTTCTTGCTCCTCTTCAACACCTTTGCCACATGTGACACAGTGAAAAACTCGTAGTCATATATAAATAACATGAACTCAAGTTCCGTCTGAGAGACCCCGTAGTTGCTAGATATGTCCTTGGTAACAAGAGACCACTTCTTTAAATAGTTCTTGTTGACATACCTGTTATTCAACTTACTGAAGTCCCGTCTTTTTCTACTTGGATGACTTCTTCCCATTATAGTATATTTGTAACAAATTTAAAAAGATGGGAACTAATCTTTCAGGAAACAGAATAAAAGATAGTTACAGTGGTCTACTTAAAACCACTGACAACACAATACTAACCGCTAAATCTAGTGGGTATCACGTAATTAGCGATGGTGCGGGTAATGACACAAGGTTGAGCCTAGCCACTGACGCTACGCAGCTTGATGCAAGTTCGGATGGTCTGGTAATCACAGGACTGGCTACAACTTCAGAGTCAAGCTCGCTAGTGATAAGCTCAGGCGGGGTGATATCTAAAAGAGCCTTCCCAGGTTCTTCTGGTGTATCTGTAACTACAGCAGCTGGTAATGCTAATGGTTCAGACTTTGGTACTGACCCTACTGTAGCCATCCAAGGTACAGCTGGTGGTGATGGAGCCACATTAACCTTCACAGGTGGTAATGGTATCAACGCACACCTTAACACTGCATCAAACGCTATAACCATAGAGAAGGGGTTTGAGACAATAACAAACATAACATCCACAAGTGATGTCACTCTCACTGGGGATAGAAACGCATCTACTGGTGCAAATAAAACATACTACCTAGACCTTAACGCAATGGGAGCTTCTCAAGTTGAAGTCAATCTTCCTCAGGGTAAATCAGAACATGTTGGGATGTTTTTCAAGTTTGTCATCAAGACATCCAAGGGTGGAACTGTCCACAGGATAAGGGCAACGAATAGTGGGTTCTTTTGTGGTAAAGCCGTAGTGAGGTCGGATAACTCTGACGATGCAGAGCAATCTTCCAGAGTACATACTGTCAATTTATCAACCACTACTAACGATGTCATAGAACTAGACGTTGCTAATGGAGCTAAGGGTGGTGAAGTTGGTGATGTTATTATGTGTACACTGATTGCTGCAAACACTTGGCTTGTAAACGCAGACCTAACAACAAGTACAGATGTCACTACTCCAGCAGTTTTTGTTAACGCCTAATGGATGATATTCTAAAAGAAGCAATGCGCAACGAACTACAAGATGTGTTCGAACGCATAGAGGACATTATTGATAAATACAAAGCATCAGTCGAATTGGTGTACACGATGTCCGTTGGGTATATCGAGGAAGACAGAGGTGGTGTTCAAAAATGGAATCTACACTACGGGTGGAATGTAAAAGACATTGAAGAATTTGAGAAGTTCATGACACTTCAGGCTGAAGCCTATGTCGCATCTGAAGATGAAAGCAGCGGTGACATGAATTTTCTTTTAAACTAAACAAATGGATTTAATAAGAAAGATTGTCATTGGGGCAAACCCCAAGGACGCATTGGCATACTATGTCGGTATGAGGGCTGGGCAGGGTAATGTCTGCGCCATCAAGGAAGACGAGGCAGCCCTATATAAGTATAATGTAAGAAGGTATCATGTCTTTGTAGAAGACGACGACTCAACGTACATATGGAAGACGATTGAGAATCTACCTATTTTAATTGAATATGATTGTAATTTCGAATGAAAGCTTTAAGACACTTTATTGTACAGGTCCCTGAGAAGACAGATGACAAGGTTACTGTCGGGGGAAAAGAATTATTTTTAGACACTAGGTTCAACGAGTTCGACCACAGGATATGCTATGGCGAAGTTCTTAGCGCACCATCAATTTACGACACTGGCGTGAAGAAGGGAGATACATTGTTCTTCCATCACCATGTCACTGTTAGTAAAAGCTTATCTCTTGGTGACAACAAGTACATTGTATTGTACGATGATAAAGAGACCACTCAAAGCCATGCTATTGCATACAGAGATTCCGATGGTGAGCTACATATGCTTGCTGGGTGGGTCTTCGTACAACCTATAGAGGTGGAGCCTGTTGAGGAGGTCACTGAATCTGGAATCATTGTTGACCTAGATGTTAGTGATGTCGAATACGAAAAGGAGGCTAAGATGTTCATGCCTCATCCCGACCACATCGCACAGGGCGTAAAGGCTGGAGACACTGTAGGTTTTGACAAAGACAGAGACTATAAGATGAAGCTTGATGACGGTACGATAGTTTATCGTATGTTGTCAGATAACATCAGCTATGTCGTCAACTAAGTTCACTACAACATCGGCAGCCAAAAGACTTATGAAGTCTATGGAGGTGGCAATCAATAACATGATTGATGAGGTCAGAAAGCCTGTTGACCCAGAAGCTGGTGGTACGCAAAGAAAGGCAGAGTTACAATCAATCAAGCAGACCGCAATTGACTGCAAGGAGCTTCTCGTTGAGAGACAGAGGCTAGAGCAGATGGTTAAAGACTTACAAGCTAACGGCTCCATTGAGGATGCCAAAGACTATTCAGGAGGGTTTGCAGAGAAATTTTCTAAATGAGCAATCTAGTAGATGTAGAGGGTTATGATGACAAGGTTATTAAGATTTGTCCCAAAGGTACGCTCGGAGATATCGTGGAAATCGGCGGCATTCTCATTGGCTTACCAAAGACCCCAAAGTCGGGAATCTCAGGTGAAGACTTGGAGACAAGTATGCAAGTGTGGAGAAGGGTATCTATGCCACAGGAGCTGTCCCGTATTAGAAGCATGGACGAGTGGCAGCAGACTCCAAAGGAATTTCGAGAAAGATTTCGTCCTTATATCGAGGAGGAGTTTAGAAGGCGTAGTGAAGGTTTTTGGTTTTACAATCAGGGTGTACCTACTTTTATCACTGGGAGGCACTACATGTTCTTACAGTGGAGCAAAATTGATATTGGGTTCCCCTCTTACCTCAAGTTCCAAAGAGATATATTTCTTCACATGGCTGCTTGCGAAGTTGACCCACGTTGTATTGGGCAGCTTTACACTAAGTGCCGTAGGTCTGGTTATACTAATATCTGCGCTTCTGTCCTTGTTAATGAAGCTAGTCAAGTTAAAGACAAACTTCTTGGCATTCAGTCGAAGACTGGTAAGGATGCTCAGGAGAATATCTTCATGAAGAAATGCGTTTCGATGTTTCGGAACTACCCATTCTTCTTCAAGCCAATTCAAGACGGTACGACAAACCCAAGGGTTGAGCTTGCTTTCCGTGAGCCATCAAAGAGGATTACAAAGAACAATAAGACTACCAATGTAGGTGACGCACTTAACACGGTACTCAACTGGAAGAACACCACTAACAACGCTTACGATGGTGAGAAGCTTCACATGCTATACATGGATGAGGCTGGTAAGTGGGAGAAGCCTGCTGACATCAGGGAAGCCTGGAGGATTGAGAGAACGTGTTTAATAGTTGGTCGTAGGGTTGTGGGTAAGGCACTCGTAGGGTCCACGGTAAATCCGTTAGATAAGGGAGGTTCTGAGTACAAGAAATTATGGGATGATTCTGACACAAACAAGAGGAATGCTAATGGTAGGACTACCTCAGGTCTGTATCGTTTATTCATACCTGCCTATGAAGCCCTAGAGGGATTCTTTGATTTACACGGTAACCCGATAACTGTAGACCCCTCATCACCTATACAAACACTTGATGGTGAGATGATGGCTATGGGCTCTAAGAGCTTCTTAAAGAATGAGAGGGATGCCGTTAAGCATGATGCTAGGGAGATGAATGAGATAGTTCGCCAGTTCCCGTTCACTACTGATGAGGCGTTCAGAGATAGTATAGAGGGTAGCCTTTTCAACATTGGGAAAATATACGAGCAGATGGAATACAACGATGCACTGTTCCCTAGTCCTGTTGTTGTTGGAAACTTCCAATGGGCTAACGGTGTAAAGGACACGAAGGTTATATTCAATCCAGACCCGAACGGTAGATGGCGAATCTGTTGGACCCCATCTCAGGAAGACAGGAGTGTGATGAAGACTCAAAGAGGCAAGAGGGTTCCGCCTAATTCACACATTGGTTGTGGTGGAGTAGATAGCTATGACCTTGACGCTACAGTTGACGGTAGGGCATCTAAAGGTGCATGTCATATTTACAATAAGTTCAATCTTGATGGTGCTTCAAATATGTTCGTCGCTGAGTATGCGAGTAGACCACCCATGGCTAGTATCTTCTATGAAGATGTTCTTATGGCGGCAGTCTTCTATGGCTATCCGCTACTGATTGAGAACAACAAGTATGGTATCGTAAGGTACTTTGAATCAAGGGGTTACGATGGTTATGTGATGGATAGACCAGCTCATCTCAGCTCCTCTAAAAACCAAATGACCGTAAAGACTAAGGGCATACCATCCAACTCTCAAGACGTAATACAGGCACATGCGTCAGCCATCGAGGACTACATACATAACCATGTTGGTTCAGATGATGAGGGGAATCCAGGTAGGATGCACTTCAATAGAACGCTAGAAGATTGGATAGGGTTTAAGATAGATAACAGGACTAAGTTTGACCTTACCATTAGCTCTGGCTTGGCTTTGTTGGCTGCCCAAAAGGTTAAGAAAAAGAAGAAGGTTACTAACTTTGAGGAGAAGGTTTTCTTCCGAAGATATAAGTAATCTGAAACCCGACAATGTATTGCTATATTTGCAAGTGAGCTCCAATCTATACAATGAGTTATAAAAGCAAAAATACGAATAAGGCAGGATTCCCAGACCCGTTTGCTTCACCAGTGGAAAAAATGAGCCAAAGCTATGGCTTGCAATTTGCAAAGGCGATAGAGGCGCAATGGGGAAAGGGGGAGGATAGCTCCAGCCTATACAGCCGAAGAAGGCACGAATTCGAAAAGAGTCGTGATTACGCTAACGGGACACAAGACACCAGTATCTATAAACAGATTCTGAACTCTCTTGACCCAAACAATGGTGATGGTACACTACTGAACCTCGACTGGAGTCCAGTACCTATCGTCCCTAAGTTTGTTAAGGTAGTTGTTAACAGAGTCTTGTCAAGAAAGCCATACCCAAAGGTAGAGGCTATAGACCCTATTAGCAAGCAAGAGAAGGATGCAAGAAAGGCTGAGATAGAATCATCTATTGGTGATAAGGAATTATTGATGGAAGCTAAGGCTCTTGGTCTTACACCAAACATAGACCCAGACTCTTTACCAGACACCACCGAGGAGGCTGAAATCTTCATGGACCAAAACGTGAAGACTAGCTCAGAGATTGCTGCTCAGTTGGCAACATCCTTGACGTTGGACTGGAATGACTTTGACCAAGACATATTCAGACGTAATGTTGAAGACTTAGTAGTATGTGGTATGGGCGTTGTCAAAAGAGATAACGACCCTAACTACGGAATCGTAACTAGGTATATAGACCCAGTAAACTTCATTCATAGTTACACTGAGGACCCAAACTTAAGCGATATAGTTTATGCTGGTCATGTTTCTAGGATTAGCATTCAGGAGTTGAAGAGAAGAGCTGGGGACCAAATCTCAGAGGAAAAGTATCAAGCGATAGCAAAGTCTGTGATGCACAAGAGTTATAATGACTCAAAGGCATTTGCTAGAAGAGACTACTCAACAGCTTCAGGAACTTTTAATTATGGTTATGATACTTACTTGGTTGACGTTATGGACTTTGAGTTCTTAACAGTTGACTGTGTATATTATGAAAGTAAAGAGTCTCAGTATGGTAATATGGGATTCTACTTCAAGGGTTCTGAGTACAAGGAGTCACCAAACTCTGTGTACGAGAGAGAGCCAGTCAAGATGGAGAATCAGATGGTGTATTCTGGTAGCTTTATTATAGGCTACAACTGTCTGTTTAATTATGGTCTTCAGTCAAACATGCCTAAGAACATACACGACTTAACTAAGACTAAGATGTCTTATAGTGTGTCTTGTACTAATATGAGGAGGATGATGCCTAAGTCTTTAGTGAGTGGTGTCATTGGTTTTGCTGACCAACTTCAACTTACTCACTTGAAGATACAACAGGCGATTGCTAAGGCGAAGCCTGACGGTATATTGGTTGACATCGAGGGGCTAGAGAATGTACAGCTCGGTAGAGGTGGTGAACTACAACCGCTAGATATTCAAGACATTTACGAACAAACGGGTGTCTTCTACTATAGAAGTAAAAACCCAGAGGGTGGATTCCAGAATCCTCCTATACGTTCTATTGAGAATAATATTAGAAACATCAACGAGTACATTGGATTGTACAACCACTACCTTAGAATGATTCGTGACACTACGGGAATCAATGAGGTCATGGATGCATCTACACCTAAGGGTGATGCTCTTGTTGGTGTAAGGCAGCAGGCACTTGCCGCTGGTAACAACGCTCTTTACGACATAACAAATGCCAGCTTAATTATTTACAAGAAGGTTTGTTCTGACATTGTAAAATGTCTTCAGGTCATACCTACTGACTCTGTATTGTACAGGGTTTACAGTAAAGCTATTGGTGAGATGAGCATGGATATTCTTAGCAGCTTTAACGAGATACCTATGTACAACTATGGTATTAGAGTTGTTAGAGACATGTCCGATGAGGATAGAATATTCCTAGAGCAAAACCTTCAAGCCTCGTTAGCACAGAAGGAGATAGACCTTGAGGATGCCATAGCTGTTAGGGAGGTTAAGGATATCGACCAAGCTCAAAGGCTACTTGCTATTAGGAGAAGGAAGAGAATGCAAATGCGTCAGCAGATGCAACAACAAAACATTCAGGCTCAGGCTCAAGCAAACTCTCAAGCGCAGCAGATGGCTGCTCAGATGGAAGTTCAGAAGATGCAGATGGAGGCTCAGATAGAGGCTCAGAAGTTGCAGCTTAGGGGTCAGGTAGATGTTCAAGTTGCTGCTGCCCTTCACCAGATGAAGAAAGAGATTGAGATGATTCGTGCTCAAGCATCGCTTGGATTCAAGACTGACGAGCAAGAGTTTAAGGAGAAGATTGAAGTTCTTAAGGAAGACAGAAAAGACAGCAGGGTACAGAAGCAAGCTGTTGAGCAGTCTAAACTTATAGCACAAAGAAAAGGAGAGCGTCCAGTTATGGAAGAACAGACTGACGCTAATACAGATATAGTAAATCAAATTCTAGGAGATGTCTAAAATAAATCTTGATATTTCAAAGCGTGTGGATATCACATGCAGGAAGGGAGATACCTTCAAACTATCTATTGATGTGACGGACTCCGCAGGAGCTGCTCTTAACCTTTCAGGTTACACCATTAAGATGGAGGTAAGAAATGCGTTAAACGCTGACGGGACAAATATTGCTAGTGACACTGCAATTATACTAAGTACGGAAGCTAGTAGTGGTACTAAGCAACTAACAACTTCTCTCAATGATGGAGGTACTACTGGTCGCCTAGTAATTACTGGTACTAATACTAACATGGCTGCTGCCGCAGCTGGTGAGTACGTTTATGATATTGAGGCATTAGTCAGCGGCGAGGCAACCACATGGCTTGCTGGAACATTCACTATAAATGATGATGTGAGCGTATAATGAATTTGACCCTAAACATATCTACTGGTAACACAGTAAAGCTAAACCTCCCAAGTCAACAAACCGTTCTTACAGCAGTGTCTACTGTCAACAACTTGACGGTATCTTCAGTAGGTATCCCAGGACCTGCTGGTGCAGCTGGTATACAAGATATTGTTAGCGACACTACTCCTCAGCTAGGAGGAGACTTAGATATGAATAATAATTCAATATCTAGTGGAGTTTTAGCAGTAAAAAATACAGGTTCACAGTCAGAGCTACGTCTCTATTGCGAATCAAGTAACGCACATTATGTAGCTGTAAAGGCTCCACCTCATGCTGATTTCTCTGGAAATCATTCATTCCAACTACCTCCAGACGGAGGAACAGATGGGTTTGTTTTAAAGACAGATGGTTCTGGTAATACATCATGGACCAGCAACGGATTACAAAATGTTGTTGAGGACACAACTCCTCAGCTAGGTGGTAATCTTGATGTTAATGGAAAGAAAATCACTAGCACTTCTAATGGAGACATTGATATTGAACCAAATGGTACGGGGGATGTATTACTAGGAAACTTTAAGTTTGATGCAGACCAATCTGTAGGAGTAGGTCAAGACAATCATGTATTAACTTACGACAACAGCACAGGAAAAATTTCTTTAGAAGCTTCTGCTGGTGGAGGTGGTTTAGCTAACATCGTTGAAGATACTTCGCCACAGCTAGGTGGTAACCTAGATGTTAATGGAAACAAGATTACATCTACTTCTAATGGTGATATTGATATCGAACCTAACGGAACAGGAGATGTACTGCTAGGAAACTTCAAGTTTGATGCAGACCAATCAGTAGGTTCTGGACAGGATAATCACGTATTAACTTACGACAATAGCACTCAAAAGATTTCTTTAGAAGCTCCTTCTGGAGGAGGCGGGTCGGGAGCAGTGCTTTCTTACTTTGGGTCAGGTAGTGTAGACTCCCAGACAGTCGAAAGATTTATCCCTATGAGTGGGGGTAATGTTTCAGACTTTGGGACTAACATTGACCCAATGCGAGCAGTAGTTCCTTTGGCTTCAACACTAGGGACTGTTTCCGTGAGAGTTGGAGCAGGTAGTGTGGATGCTGTAATTAAAATATATAAGGGTGATTCTCCTATATTTACTTCTGCATCTACGACATGGAGCTCTGCTGGAGATATACAAACCTTCACGGTTAATTCTGGTAGCTATGCTGCTGGAGATACGTTTAGTCTTAGTATAGACCAGTCGACTTCAGTCGACATGAATTACATAGTTGCTACGGTAACATTTAATTTAGCAGCCGCACCAGCAGGAACAGCGATATCTAATGTAGTTGAAGATACTTCGCCACAGCTAGGTGCAGACTTAGATGTAAACGGCAATGAGATTGTAAGCACCTCGAATGGTGATATTGAATTAAACCCTAACGGTACTGGCGATGTTAAACTCGGTAACTTTACATTTGACGTAGACCAGACTGTAGGTGCAGGGCAAGACAACCATGTTCTTACATACGATAACAGCACACAGAAGATATCTTTAGAAGCTGCCTCTGGTGGAGGTGGGGATGAAAACATTTTTAATATATCATTTTCTGTGCCATCGAATAGTGGTAATTATTATTATGGAAACATATCTTATGGCTGGAGTTGGGTTGTTTGGAATTCATACGATGCTGATATGACTCTCCACCATGCCAACCAAATAAGTGGTATGCCAGCAATAGCAGACTTTACTAAAATCAGCCTCTATGGTCACGCAGCATGTATCACTACTGGTCAGACTCCAACAATAAATTATAGTCTATGGAAAGCGGCTCGTGTTACAAGTGGAAATAATAGCCCGACACAAATAGCAAACGGAGATATTAATTTTTCAACATCCGCAGTTTATTTCGAAGTTGATATTTCAGCTACAGGTTTATCAATCAGTAAAGGGGACCTAATCTTCTTAGCTTTAAAGGATACGAGTTATAGTGCTAACAAAACTATTAGAAGTTCTTTATCACTAAGAATGCACAACTAAAATTATTAAAATGACGATTAACACCAATTCAGATGTCTGGGAGGACGTAGAATTATTAGATGCTGATGCGACTAATGAGCAAATACTTGAAAGAATTAACATCCTCACACAGTACATCAACTTTCTTTATAAAGCCCACATGGGTATTGAATAATCAAGGTAATACTCGGTGTATTCACCGTATAACTAAGTTACTTAACTTTGCAGGATATGTCTAAAGCAGCAGAGAAGGCAAAGAGATTAGGATTCAAGGGTGTTAACAAACCAAAGTTGACACGAAGCCATGCAACTAAAAAGGCTGCTGTTCTCAGCACGCTAGGTCCTGGTCAAGAGGATGGTGTGCTCATTAGGTTCGGTGACCAGAAGATGGGTAACAACTATAGCGCAAAAGCTAGGACCGCCTTCAAGAAAAGACATGCGAAAAATATTGCTAGAAAAGGGAGTGCAGCTTATTGGGCTAACAGATTCCTTTGGAAGGCAGGAGGACATAAAAAGTCACCTCCAACATCACAAAAGAAAACATATAAATAAAATATAACTATGAGTAAAGAACTCGAACAAGCGATGGAAAATGCGGGATTCGCAATTAGCGACACCCCTCCAAACTTAGAACAAAATGATATTCAAGAAACTCAAGCAGAGCTTACTCCAGCTCCTATGGAAAGTGAAGGGGTGGTTGAACAAGCTACTGCTGAAGATACGCAACCTGTTGATACAGGCGAAAACCAACCTGTTGAATCTGTTCAGCAGGAAGTAACACAAGAAACAACGTCCTCTGAATACGACAACGTAGATGTCGATTCTGAAGTCCTTCGTTATGTCAGCGAAAAGCTCGGCAGAGAAGTGACTGATTACGACTCTATAGTTCAAGCGTTTCAGAGTACACCCGCAGAGATAGATGAGCGAGTAGCCGCCATCAATGATTTCGTTTTAAAGACTGGTCGTTCGCCAGAAGATTGGTATAAGTACCAGCAGCTCAACCCTTCCGAAATGGATGACATGACTGCGGTAAGAAACCAGATGGTGATTGAGCATGGAAACCTTACACCTGAGGAGGTAAACCTCCTTGTGTCTAACAAGTACAAGCTCGATGAAGACCGCTATGACGAGAACGATATTCAGATGTCTAAGCTACAACTCAAGCTTGATGCGGAAAAAGCACGTCAAAGCATATCCGATTTAAGAGACGACTATCAGTTGCCTGTTAATGAAGGTGCTGGAGAGGTGCAGTCCCCTATAACAGAGCAATGGGTGAACACTATGACTAATGAGGTCAAAGAGTTTGATGGTTTAGTCTTCGACCTTCCGAATGGCGAATTCACTTTCGGAGTTGATGACAACTATCGTAAATCTCTCATTAGTAAGAACACTCAAATCGAAAACTACTTCGATGATTACATCCATGATTCGGGTGATTGGAATTTTGAAAAGCTTAACGCTCACCGAGCTTTGATAGACAACATTGACAGTATTGTTAATTCTGTTTATCGACAAGGATTGAGTGATGGGCAAAGGAATGTAGTGGAGAAGGCTGCGAATGTGACCAATCAATCTCCTCAAGCCAATCCGAATCAAGGCGGTAATAACATCGCAGACCAATTGAGAGCAGCTCTAGGTGGTAGAGGGACACCAACTTTTAATGTTTGATATAAAAAATAAGAAATCATGGCTTTAGGGCAACAAGGGCAAAATGCTCGTACTAATGCTCCAAACGGAGCAACTAACAACGCCTTTAACTTAGGCGCACCCGTAGGGAAGTATGCTTCTCTCGGAGACCTAGCTTCTGTTCTTGCACCAGATGTAAGAAAGGACCTAGTTAAAACTTTTGGAAATCAAGGCATCTCTGGTCTACTTGAATTGATGGGAGCTGTAAAACAAGTAGGTACTAACGATGAGGTGACTTACTTCGAGGAAACTCGTCTTCACCCAATCCAAGCAGTTACTTTACCTGCTGAAGTTGCTGCTGGAAAGACTCAGTTAATTCCAGATAACGCTGTTATTAATGACGGAGGTAACTACGCTGACGCAGACATCCTCAAAGTAAGAGAGGGTGACTTGGTACTTCACCCAGTTGATAAGATTGTTTGTATCGTTACAGCTGCTACTGCTTCAACTGGTGCTTTCACCATCGCTAACTTTGCTGACGCTAACTTGACAGCAATCCCAGCAGGTGCAAAAGAGTTCCCAATTGTTGGTAACATGTACGCACAAGGTACTGACCAACCTGGAAGATTCATCGAGTCTAACATAGTTAAGAGAACCAATCCTTTTGCTATCGTAAAAGAAACTTACCAAGTAAGTGGTTCTGCTGCAACTAACATCGGATATATTGATGTAGGTGGTGGAGACTACAGATGGTACATCAAAGGTGAAATGGACGCTCGTCAGAGATTCCTTGACGCTAGAGAGTTGACCATGTTGTTAGGTAAGAAGATGGTAAACTCAAGTGGACCTTCTGGCATTGACGGTACTGAAGGTTACTTCTCTGCTGTTGCGGAAAGAGGTATCACAACTGCTGCCTCAACTGATTTGGATACTGTTGGTGAATTGGATACTTTGATTGCTTTACTTGATAAGCAAGGTGCTACTCCTGAGTATGCTGCAATGTTGAACAGTGCTGTTTTTGCATCGTTTAACAACATGCCTGCTGCCGCTGGTTCTGGAGCCGCTGTTACTTCTGGTGTTGCTGCTAACTTTGGTGCATTCCAAAACAATCAAGATTTGGCAATCAACCTTGGGTTCCAAAGCTTCGCTAGAGGTGGATATACTTTCCACTTGAAGAAAATGGGTCTACTTAACAACCCTAACTTGTTGGCTAACACTGCTGGTGAGGGTATCGTTAAAGGATGTTTGATTCCATTGGCTAATGTAGCTGACCCGAAGACAGGTCATAGTGCTCCTGCTTTGGAGATGAACTACAAGGCTGCTAACGGATACAACAGAGAGATGGAACACTGGGTAACTGGTGGTGGTGTTCTTGGATTTACCAATGACACTTCTGACGTTGCTAAGTTCCACTATCGTTCTGAGTGTTGCTTAATCACTAGAGCTGCAAACCAGCACGTATTGATTAAAGGATAATCTAGTTTGTAATGAGGGGGAGGGAGATTCTCTCCCCTCCATTACCTTTTTTAATTAAATATTATATAATGGAAAAACAAGTAAAACGTGGTACGGGTACACCACAGAAAAAAACTACCCCACAAAAAGCTACCCCACAAAAAAAGGCTACATTCAAAAGGGTAATTCCTAATGAGACTAACATGCCAAAGACCTATGAGGTCATAAGTGGCAATAACTTTATTCTAAAAATATCTTCTAAAAACGTAAGAGCTATTGACCCGTCGAGTGGAAGAGTTAGAGCTTTAAGGTATTGTCCCCTTGAAGATTCTCCGTGGAAAGACGAACAATCAGGCTTGGCTCAAATAGGTTCGGTAATGTTTGAGAATAAATTCTTAACAGTTTATCCCGACCAGCCTAATCTAATTGCCTTCTTGGAACATCACCCTGACAATCACAAGAACGGTGGTAGACTCTTCAAGTTGGTAAACAAAGAGGAGACCTTCGAAGAAGACATTGAGTCTGAATTTAAGATTAGTGATGCAATCAGTATCATCAAGGCTAGACCTATTGATGAGTTACTACCAGTTGCATTAGCTCTTAACATCAACACAAACCAAAAAGACTTAGCCATTAAGCACTCTTTAATAAAGATTGCAAAGTCTAATCCAGATAAGTTCTTGAGCACGCTAGACAGCCCTATGGTTAATGCACGCTCTGTTGTTTCTCAATCAATTGATTTCCAAATCATTGAGGATAGAAATGGTGCAGTAGTTTGGTTTGACACAGGAAAGATGATTGCATCAATCCCTGTAGGTCAGGATGCTGTTGAGGTTTTGACTAGGTTCGTGATGACAGACAAAGGCGCTACAGTGCTCTCAGAGCTTGAGAGACAGCTAGAAGCCATTGCCTAAACATACGACACTACATAGTATGAATATGAGGGGGTTTATAGCCCCCTCTCTTTTTCTGTATATTTGCGTAACAATCCCCAATCATGGCTAGTGTTCGAGAGGTATATAATGCATTAAGAGATATTGCTAATAAGGAGCAGAGAGGTTTCGTTACTCCCACTGAGTTTAACGCCTTTGCGCCTATAGCACAGACTAACATCTTCAACAAGATGTTTACTAAGTTGGTTCAGTCAGAAAACCTAAGAAGAAGAGGTATAGACCCAGGTAGAGACAAGGCAACTGCAAAACAGATTAAAGAAGACTTATCAATCTTCTCCAAGACAGTGAGGCTCGAAAGAGATGCCACTACTAACAGATTCTCAAAACCAGATGACTTAGCTAAAATCATAAGCATGTCTACAGCTGGTAGAGTTCTTTATGGCACAAGTGTAGCCAAGCCTATTCACATTGAGTATGATGAAGATAAGTTTCATTATCTAATGGGTAGCACACTCAGCAAGCCAACTACCGAAAACCCTATTGCTTTTCTTGGTGAGCAGGACCACACTGCATCCACAAGCGAGCAGGCAATAGAAATATACCCAACAACATTGCGTGTGATTGACATAAGATATTACAAGCAGCCTGAGGGCTTAACTCCAAGCACAGGAAGAAGGACTGCTTCTTTACCGAAGTTTGGGTTTACTGTGGCTAACAATAAAGAGGTTTATAGTGGTGCTACCAGTATTGACTTTGAGTTGCCTGAGCACTATGTTCCTGAGTTGATTGAGGAGATGGCTAGACTAATTGGTGTAAATCTGCGAGACACCAGCATATATAACTTTGCAGAAAAAGAAATTCAAAAGCGTGGCTGATGGCTAGAAATCTAGTAACAATAGAAGATGTCGTAAACGACTTCATACTCACACTTGATTCAGATGATTACGTGAACAATGCTTCAGATGTAGTCATCAGGAATTTTGCACTTCGTGGTATTAGGGAGTTGGGCTTTGATATGTTAAAGAGGGTTAAATCACTCAAGCTTTCTATAGGCTCTAACGACACGTGTGAACTGCCAGACGACTTTGTATCTCTTGTGAAGATTGGGTTTGTTGGTGCTGATGGAATGGTCAGAGTGTTTGGAGAGAATAAAAATATTAACTACTCACAGAAGTATAGCACAAGTGCTGATGGAACCCCGATTGATTCGGATGGCGATGGTGTCAATGACAGGGTTGATGACAAGGGCTCTACTACTCAGACAAACATTTACGGAGATGTATCAGAGCTTATATTCAGCAACTACCTTTACAACAATCAAGTTGGTCAGGTTTATGGATTAGGTGGAGGTCATTATCAAGGTGGTTACAGATTAAATCTGGACCAGAACAGAATTGAACTCACATCAAACATAGGTTCTGAGGTCGTTATAGAGTATATAGCGGACGAAGCTCGCTCATCTAACCCCACAGTCCATGTAGAGGCAGAAGAGGCTCTCAGGAGCTTTATATACTATAAGCTTGTGGAAAGAAAGACAAGTGTTCCAGCGATGGAAAAGAGAAGGGCTAGAGATGAGTATTACAACGAAAGACGTAAGGCTAACGCAAGACTGAAAGCATTCAGCAAAGAAGAAGCTCTTAAGACAATTAGAAAGAACTTTAAACAATCCCCTAAACACTAATGGCGATTGATAAGATTATACCCCAGTATCTCAACAAGGATGAGGATGAAAGACTCGTAAAGCCTATTGAGATGACCGATGCTCTTAATATCCGTATCTCACATGAGTCTAACGGGGAGCAAGGTATTGTAAAAAACGTAAAAGGGAACACGAAGATTGACCCTAGAACAACTGCTGACACTATACCGTCTAGTGGTTCAAATAGAATCATTGGTAGTATTGGTTCTGATGCTGGTAAGTGTGTTTACTACTTCCTATTCAATACTAACGGCACTCATGGGATATACAAATATTCTACGTCTCTGGATAAATATGAAAAGGTTTACGAGAACGATGCCTTGAACTTTTCGGGTGACTCGTTCGTAAAGGCTGATATTGTATTTGACAAGAACGGAGACCATCTGTTGTACTTCACTGATGACAGGAATGAGCCTAGAAAGATTAATGCTACGAGAGCACTTAATGGAGGTTACAACGCTAACATCAATTCAGCTACAAACAGTATTGTAGACAAGTACATCACTACGTGTAAGCAACCACCACAGACTCCAATCACGTTCGCATTCTCAACGGATGAGACTGTTAGGCAAAACAACCTAAAGGAGAATATCTTTCAGTTTGCGTATCAGTACGTTTATGATGATGGCGAGGTGAGTGCTATATCTATGTACTCTAAGCTTGCTTTAAGCTCTCTGCACTTTGCATACAATGCTCCTCAGAGAGACTTTGGTGCTGCTGTAAATAATGTTCTAACACTCACCCTCACAAACTCAGATGGTCCAGTTTCTAAGATTCGTATTCTTGCTAGAAAGGGCAACGAGACATTCTTCTATAGGATAGGTGAGGTGAAAAACCAAGTTGGTACAGGCACTCAAGAATTTGTGTTCAAGAATGATGGTATTTACACTGCTGTATCATCTGAAGAAGTTAACAAGATATTCGATGGTGTGCCTAGACTTTCTAGAGCACAAACATTCACAAACAACAGATTAGTATACGGTAATTATCTTGAGGGGTTTGACAACCTAGAAGACACAAGCGTTCACGCATATCCAGTACATGGGAGATTCCCTGACAACTTAGAGGAGTCTGGAAATATATCCAAGGGTCAGGTTTTAAATCTTTCTAGTGGAGCTGTTTCGACTGCAAGTGACTTTTACAGTACATCAATAAGTTCTGTGAATCGTGGTTCTAGCATGAATGGTATTGCTGGGTATTCGTTTTCTTTAGGTAGTTACGGTAATCCAAATTTACCAAGCTCATCACTCCCAGATATATACAATCAGTTGAATGGTGAGAGTGCTTCAATAACCATGTTTAATCAAGGCTCTGGGACCACCGTTGAGTTAGACTTATCAGCCCTCACAAGCATGGAGTTAAATGGGTTAAACTATAATGCAGGATTTAGTATTGACGCTAAAGAGATTAGTGTTGCTGCCGTTCATCCAACAGACCCCACGCAAGCCACCACAGCTACCGCATTCACATTTGATTGTACAGCTTTTCAAACAAAAACACTTCGTTTATTAAATGCTGGTTATGCCTACTCAGATGGTGGTACGTTTGTTCATACACCTATGCCTCCAACTGCTACAGATGGCTTTGGTTTCATAAATGGATTGAAACCAGTAGATGGTTGGGAGTATATATCTTCAGGAACTATATCTTCTACAACCGTAATTCAGGCAGCAGAGGAAATAGGTAATTCCTTTGTTGGTAAAACTGCTACTGTTAGAGTTGAATCATTGGAGGATAGAACCACCGTTACTAACACTAGTTTTCAAGGTAGTTATTTCTATCCAACAGACGGCAGTGGTATATTACACCAGTTGTTCTTTGAAGGTTTTTTAAAATTTACGATTGAAAATTTTTCTTTTAATCAACAGACTAACAAGCTTGTTTTGCAGCTTAATATGACTGAGCTAAGTCTAGAAACAAGTGGTGCAATTATTGATGGGATATCTCATGGTGACAACGGGGTTCAAGCGTTTATAAATCCAGAATTGACAAATTCTCTTGGTCAGCGAATTCAGGACAGTACAAACTCTGCGAATGTTATTTATCACGCCTTGAGAAAGTTTGATGTTTTAAATTCATTCCTTGATTTTAATGCAGAAGTAGATAAAAAGACATTCAAGGCTGGTGCTGCACATGATTTAGGTATTGTTTACTATGACCATCGTAATAGATGCGGTGGGGTTCAAGCTATACAGAGTATAGACGTGCCTCATTTTGGTCAAGCAGGAAGGTTTGGTAATAACGGAAGGACCACAATGGACATGCGTGTAACACATGAGCCTCCAGTCTGGGCAACCAAGTGGGCTCCAGTGTATAGTAAGAATACTAGCTATGAAAGGTTTTTACAGTGTACTGTTGCAGAGGCGTGTTTACCTAACGCAAAATCATTCACAGATATTTTAAGCCCAGGCGCAACTGCTGATGATAAAAAAAGAGCTGTAACGGATGCAGGTATAGCCTCAAGTGATGAGGCAATACTACTTAGCCTTAGAGGTCTTGAGGGTAAGCCAAACTCATATAAGGATGGTAAGGGTGCTTTGATAGATTATAAGTTTCAAGAGGGAGACATAATCAGAGTTCTTGAATATGAGGATGAGAACGGTTCAAAACACAGACCTCTTAGTGAATTTAGAGTTCTTGGTTATAGATATTACGCTGATGATGAAAACAACCCAGTAGAACTTGTTGACGCAACTACTGGTAGTGATGCAACATCAACAAATAGATATAGAAGGACTGGGTTCTTTTTAATAGTTCAGGATAACGGAACTCCAGGATTTGGTAGGGCTGCTGTTATAAGTGGTGATACTTACTTCTCACAGAAATGCCTTATTGAAATTTCTTCACCTAAAAAGAACCTAGAGCAAAAGGTTTACTACGAGATAGGTCAACAGTATGATATTGTTGAGACAGGAGGTGGGAATAGATTTCACCAAGGAGACAGAAGTAACACGGTATCACCAAGTTTTAGCATTGACGTTTTAGGTAATAATGCGTTCTTTTCTCAAGAGGAATTATTTCTTGGCGACAAGTGTGAAAAATCTGGTGCAACAGTGAGTGGTCATTTCTTTATAGCTGGAAAGATTGAGGAACAGAATGGAGGGTTTACATATATATTGCATGACTCAAACTTGTTTGTGGATGGTGTTGTATCCACTACACTTACGTCAGTAACAATAGGCTCAGATGAGCTTAGGCATGGTGTTATTAATATTGAGGAGGGTGATGCTTATTTCAAAACAAGGGAACAGCTGGTAAATGTTCTTGAGGATTTCAGCCCAGCGGGTTCTCCACTAACATTAAAAAGAAACCATACTAAGCCTCAAGATGCGACTTATGAAAAGTTCATTGTTGAATCCTCTAGGGTTAGTGACTTCTTCGACTCGGAGATTACTGATATTGGAAGACCTCACTTAGAAACCCCTGAGCAACAGGAGATTAGGAGGACCTCATCGGTTACATACAGTGAGCCATTTGTGCTTGACTCTGCAAGACTAAACCTTTCATCATTCAATCCTTCTTTATTCCCGTTCAATGATTACTCACCAAACAATGGTAGTATTCAATTCTTAGAAGATATGAACGAGTCTATGTTGATGATTCAGGAAAAGAAGTGTGCTTTGATTCCTTTTGAAAGGACTTTGATTCAGAGTGCTTCAGACGGTCAGCTAGTAACATCTCAGCAGGTTCTTGGGAAAGAAATGTATTACGCTGGTGGTTATGGATGTTCGAGGAATCCAGAGTCTGTTGTTAAGAGATTTGGTAAGGTATTCTTCTCTGACGTTGAGTCAGGTAAGGTTATTGAAATTCAAGGAAACAAGATTACACCAATCAGCGACAACAAGCTTGAGTCCTACTTCGAGACTAAGTTTTCTGACTACACGAATGACAGGGCTGTATTCAAGCTGCCTTGCGGTATAGACCCTGAGAACAATGAGTTCATAGTAACCATGACAAAATATACTCCGAGAAGTATTAGCATTGGGGGTAATACGTTCAGCGGTGGTGCACTTCCAGACTGGGCGGCAGGAACTACAGATTTTAACGTAGACAAAAAGCCATCTAGAGCTGGTGAAAACGATGGGCAGCTTACGTGGGACAAGGACGTTATTAAGTGGGACTACGCTGGATTGGATACAAGCGGAACATCACCGTTCCATTTGACATGGAGTGATGCTCATAGGGGTGTTATTATACTTGATAATATAAAAGATAGGGGTAGTGCTATAGTTGACAGACAGGATATAACGAAAGGCACTAAGTTCTATATTGACTTAATATCTAAGGATGAAAGGTTTAGAGGTACTGCTTTGTTTGACCCTGTTAGCGGTGAGGTGGATGTGTCACCTGTAATTTTAGATAGTGACTCTTCTGGTGACGGTTCAAACTCTCAAGCAGATGATACAGTTACAGTTACTTCGCTAACAGTCCAGAGTGGAGATACTATAGCATACGGAACAACTAAGGGGTTCTGGTTGACTAGATACTCATTTATTCCAGAGCATTACGAGTATGTACATAACAGATTCTTCAGTTTTAATGATGGGGACATGTACAGACACAACGTAAACGCAACTAGGGGTAGGTTTTACGATGTTAACTACGATGCTACGATAAATGTTGTATCGAAGGCGAACCCATCAATGATTAAATCTTTCAACGCTGTAAGTCTTGAGGGTGATTCTGCTTTTGCCATGACTTTATCTTCAACAGGACAAAAAACGACTATTGCTGTAGATGATTTTGAAGAGAGAGAAGGATTGTATTACAAGAGGATACCTAGAGATGTTACTGGCTCTTTCAGTGGTGAAAATAATATTGTTCTTGGAAGAGTGGCTTCTAACAGTGGGGCTACGGTAACATTTGAGACCAGAATCAGCGACCTACCGTTTAGTATAAACAACTCAAACGCTCAGGTGTTTAGGGTTAATTATGACGCTTCTCATACTTCCCCTGATTCCTCTGGTCAATCAGATAACACGGCAACAAATATTATGTCTTCTGGAGATGCTAGGGTTTTGTCTGTTGATGGACGTAAGGTTCTTACTCTTTCGGCTACACCTAACAATCCAGCAGACCTTACAGGTACGATACTGGTACAAACAGAACATAAATTAACCTCTGGTAATCAAATGAGAGGTTATCATTTAGGAATGATATTAAAATCTACCTCAACATCTGCTGTACAATTATACGCTGTAAATGTTGTGTATGTACCATCACCATTAGATAACAGTGTTAATAACACAAGAGAATAAACTAAATTTGTATTATGAATGTAGGAGGAGGTCCATACGAAAATTTTGACAGTTTATTAGAATTACCTGGTATAGGAGGGGGTAGTAATAAATCTAAAAACAATGATATGAGTGAAAAATCTAACTATGATTCTCCCCTTATGGCGGGAGCTATGGCAGCTGGCGGAATAGGGCAGGCAGTAGGTGGAGTTGTAGATTTGGTTCAAGGCTTCCAAGCTAAGGATAGGGCTAAGGATGCTTTATCAGATGCAGAGGAAAACCTTGCAAAGCTAATGGATTCTCAACCATCGTTGAGTACGCCATCTGAATACTATGACGCTGTAAAGAATGCATACGACCAAAGGTTAGTTCAGATGAGAACAGCTGACATTAACCGTTCTTTAGCAACCACAGCTCAAGCTGCTCAACAGTTCGGGTCTAGAGGTTTAGGTGCAGTTATGCAGGCTACTAATCAAGCTCAAGACCAAATGAGACAAGAGTCACTTGCTCAAAACCAACTACAAACACAGGCACTTACAAACCTTGCAGCCGCAAGAGAGAGAGAGACCCAGCTAAGAGAGAGACGTTCTGAAAGAGATATAGAGTATGGTTATGATGCTCAGTCATTAGCTCAAGCACAGTTAGCTCAAGCAAGACAACAGATAGGTAGTGGCTTTGCAAATGTTGCAGGTGGTGTTGCATCAGGTGTTATTGGTATAGCTTCTATGAAGGGAGATAAAGGTCTAAAGGTTAAGAAAACACCTGGAGAATTCAACCACGACACCAATGAGATGTATGTAGTTGATTCTGACGGTAATCCTGTTGGTATTGCACTTACGGGTGGCGAGTATGTTATCGACCCAGCAAGAGCCAAAAGACTTAAAAACAAATCAAAAGACTCTTCGCTTAAAGGGATGAAAGTCCTAAGAAGAGAAGTTGAAAAAATGGTAAAAGATTTCGAAGAATCATGAGCGAAGGAGTAAAATTTAAAACGGGTTTCCTAGGACCAAATGTCAGCTATGGAGACATGGCAAAGCAAATCAGCGATGGCATCATAGATGATGTAAACAGACTTGAACAATCAAGATTGGTAAAACAAGAAAGGGCTGACAGAAGGCTTGGTTTTACTAGAACCTTAGAGGAAACTGTTCCTGCGGGGTTGACTAATAAGTATTCAGAGGGTGCTCAACTTCTATTGCAAGACCTTCAAGCTAAGTCATCCAAGGCTTATCAAACAGGAGTTGCATCCGACATTCAAGCTTATCAAGCAGCTAAGAAGGAGTACAATGATTACAAAAACATAGCCGTTACTGTTAGTGCTTTCGACAGTCAGACTAGAGTAAACATCATGAATGGTAAGGTCGAGGGAATGATAGGCACTAAGGAAGAGAACCTTCAGCGTTTTAGAGAGCAAGATGTTTCTAATGTCAGGTTTGAGAATGGTCGTCTTGTTATGAATGATGGCACATACTGGAGAGAGTCAGGACTTTCGGACGTGAATAACGTGTACATGCCGCAGTTGGAGTGGGAGCCTTCAAAGTTTATGATTGACCCTCTTTCTGACACTCTTGTAAAAGACAAATACTTAGGCATAAAATCAGTCTTTCAAAAGACCGACCCAAAATTTGGATTAGCTACGGGTGAGCTAAAGTTAGATGAGCTTTATCCTGAGATACAAGAGGATTTAGAAAACACAAACAGATTAAACCCTCAAGGCTTTATGGAGGCAGCTGCTGTTCTTTATCATAAAGCTATTAATAAACCTGGCAAGGCTGAATTTAGTGAGGAAGACTATGCTGAAGCAACGTCTTTTTACAATGTTGACTTTAATAACCCAACAATAACCCAAGGTGAAGGTGAAAACGCTAGAGAGGTTTCTGTACTTGAGGGGAAATTCAACAACGAAGGTGACTTTATTTTTACGTTAACTGATGACGAATTAAAGGCTAAAGGTCTTAATGATGCAAGTAGGTCGAGGAAAGCTTATGAGATGCAAATGGAAGAGACCGCAAGGCTAATCATAGGGAAGATGGGTGTTGAAGATAAGTCAGGAGAGATTACCGCCCTTGAGACAGCGCAGCGTCTTGAAAAAGAACAAGCCTTGCTTGAAGCCCAAGTAGAGAAACAAAAAGCTGATGCAGAACTTGTAGGATTTGCTCCTGCTCTTTTCCCAGTTAAAGCAAATATGACTAATGAACAGATTCAACAATCACAAGCTCTAGTAGATGGTCAACAGGTTGATGGACTGGAAGGAGATGGATTTGCATTTAGAGCAAGCGTTGGTGGTCAAAACTTTGACACTGAACTTGTGGTTAAATCAAAAACCTCAAGCGGAAAGTCTTCTGAAAAAGCACAAAGAATAAGACTAAACAACGTCATATTGGATGATAAGGGAGATGTGGCTGCATACACCATATTGAAAGCAAAAGGTGAAATGGATATAGATTTTAATAATGCTACTCAGTATGACGTTGAAACAGTGCGTAAGGGTACATTAAAATTTAATGAACTCGATGCCGCCTTTAAAAGAGTGAAATTCTCTAGTACAAAACCCAATCTAGAAACATTATTATTTTTAGCTAAGGCAGAGGTAGAGGTAATTAATAAAGCTTTGGACAAAGCTGGACAAGACTAAAATCTTTATTATTTTTGAAGAATGGATGAGGAATTAAAAGCTCTCTTGCAAGAGGCAAAAGCCAATGGAGCAAGTAGATTTGACTTAGTAAATATTGTTACTGATTACAGGTCTAAAAAAAAAAAGGAATCACTGGTTTCGGATGCGAGTTCACTCTTTCGTTTTCGGGTGGAAACGGATTCTACGGAGTCTCCCTCGACTGGAGGTTTGGACGGAGAAGAGGAGTCTCAAGGTTCGGGTTCGACTGCCGTAGGTACTGGTGGTGAGTTTACTACCGAGGCATTTGATGAAAGTCCAGCAGGGGGTGGTTTAATTTTTAATACCATTAATGATGTTGGTGGTGAATTCACTGCTAATCTACTTGACAAGGCATACGAAAACTTTAGTGAAATCTACAACCAAACTGCAAGAGAGCAGTTTGATGTAGAGCTTTTTATGAATGCATTCTATCGTGCCGACCAACAATCAATAATCACAGGTCAACGCATAGAGGACAGGAGAGAGAGAGTGTCTAAAGGTATGGCAGACTACTTTCTTCCAAACGAAAAGTACGATGTGTATATCAACGCTTATAGAAAAGCTGAATCCGATGAAGAGAGAGACTCTATAAAAAATTCCATTGTAGACGAGATATTCGAAGATGGTATTGAGACAGAGGAAGGTAGGATTATGTTATTGACTGGCGTTAGTGAGAGAGTTTCTGATTACGGTAGATATGGAGCATCAATATCGCTTGCTAATCGTGACATTTCTTTTGATAAGCTGTTTGCCGCTTTACCATCTTCACTTTATATAAGTCCCCAAAGAAAAGGTGATGCCTCTAAATTCACTGAAGAAGACTACGAAATAGACCCTGAAACTGCTGATGATGAGTACCCTAAGATGAGACTAACCGCTGAAGCTCTTGCTAGGGAAAGAGCGTTTGGAGCCCCCCTTCCGCTGGAGGAGATAATGGACCAAGAAGAAATTGCACTTGGTGGTAAAGCGGCGCAAGTAGCAGCTAGAAAATTAAAAGAGCAACTTCCTGAAGACCTGTTAAACAACAGAACAGCATTACAGAATTACGAAAAATACTTACTTGACAATCACAACTTAGGGATTGATTTAAGTGAAGATGGATACCTTGGTGGTGGCGGTTATCACAAAACATTTGCTGGTGGGTCAGGGGCTGGATTCAGTAGAAGCGTAGCTAAATTACTTCACGGAGGTACATCATTTGCTTCAGATGTTTTAGAGAGCACCATTGGTAACACCAGACTAACAAGATACCTGAAAGAAACTTCTGATAAACAGAAGAGAGGAATAGAAGCCTTAGACGATAAAATACCTATACCTTTAGATTCATTCTCAGAGAAAACAGAAGGCATCGAGAGCATTGACGACCTCACTAAAACCGTAGAGGATGGTCTAAGGTTGACATCTGAAAGTGGACCAATGATGCTTGCCGCTATAGTTTCTGGACTGGTCACAAAAGGTAAGTTTAAGCTCGGAGTAAAGCTTGCAAAAACACAAGCAAAAAAAGAACTTGCTGAAGTTGCATTGAAAAAGTCTGCAACATTCTGGGGTGCTCAAAACGTAGCAACTTTCGGTGCTGTCAGCGCAT